>Ga0209542_10009033_pt1 | contig 18396 bp, 14 predicted proteins | sample RifCSPhighO2_01_FD_184028 | JGI IMG/M metagenome (GOLD analysis project Ga0209542, IMG submission 184028) | Soil microbial communities from Rifle, Colorado - Rifle CSP2_plank highO2_0.1 (SPAdes) (version 2) | ecosystem: Environmental > Terrestrial > Deep subsurface > Rock core/Sediment ...
GCTAATATCCGATACTAAAGAAAAAATAGGTTCAATATTTTATTTTTTGATTACTTTATTCTTCGGAATTTCAATTTCGGCTTTTTACTGGCTTCCGGCGCTTGTTGAGATGAAATTTACAAACGTTTTGTCTCAGATAGGTGGAGGAGCAGATTTTAGAGATCATTTCGTGTGCGCGGTACAGCTTTGGCAGAGTCCATGGGGATTTGGAGGCTCAGTTGGGGGTTGCGTAGACGGTATTTCTCTTAAAATAGGAAAACTTCATGTAATACTTTCCTTAATTGCCATAGTTTTTTTGATAATATCTTTACAATATAGAAAGTTCAAAAATTTATTTTCCAAAAGCAGTTACCAGATTATTTTTGCTATATTTTCTGTTTTTGCCTTTGTGATTTCTGTTCTATTAACCTTGGAAATATCAAAGCCGATTTGGGAATTTATTCCAGTAATGGCATTTTTTCAGTTCCCGTGGAGATTTTTACTTATTATCTCTTTTTTTGCATCTATTCTTGCTGGATTTTCTATTTGGATTATTCAAAAGGCAGAAAAGGATATTATAAAGCTTGATAAGGCAAATTTTATTATTGTACCTATAGCTATTTTTACATTAATTTTTTTCAATTCAAAACTTTTCTCTTCCCAGAGCCCTCTTTATAAGAGAAGCAGTGATTATACAAATCCTTTGTCTTTAAAATGGACAGCATCGAGAATCTCAAATGAATATATGCCGAAAAATTTTATAAAACCAGGTACTAAAGATGATGTAGTGAAAAATCAAATTGTTGCACAGGATAAGAGTACTAAAGTTTTATTTCAGTCGTCCAGCACCAATAGAATCCATGCCAATATTAGCTCAGAAAAGAAAACGAAAATTAAAGTTAACTTGGCTTATTTTCCCGGATGGAATGTTTTCATAGACAATAAAAAAAGTATGCCCGAGATAACAAATAAAGGTTTTTTTGTAAACATACCATCGGGAGATCATTCCTTAGATATATTTTTTGCCCAAACACCCATAGAAAAATTCGCAACGTCAATATCTCTTACTAGCTTATTTCTGCTTTTGGTTGGTATAATTCTTTCAAGGAAAAGATTGATCCATGAATAAAAAAGTTCCCGCGCTTTCTATTTTTTTTCCTTTTTGGAATGAGGAAAAAAATATAGAGAAGGTCGTTGAAGCTGCAGTTCTTGTAGCGAGAAAAATTTCTGAGAAATGGGAAATGATTCTTATCGACGATGGTTCATCAGATAATACGCTTGAGATTCTAAAAAGGCTTGCGATTGGAAACTCTAACATTCGTGTAATAACGCACGAAACAAACAGAGGATATGGTGCGGCTTTAAGGTCGGGTTTTGAAAAATCCAAGTACGATTTAATAGTTTTCACAGATGGGGACGGACAGTTTGATTTTTCGCAAGTTAATAAATTTTTAGACAAAATAGAAAAATCAGATATTGTCATAGGATACAGAAAAAAACGTTTTGACAATCCAATAAGACATGTCCTTATGAACCTGCTTAAAATTTGGGATTTAGTTTTTTTCGGATTTCTATATCGTGATATTGACTGCGGATTTAAAATGTTTAAAAAAGATGCGCTTCAAAAAATTTTACCATTTAAATCAGAGGGTGCAATGATTACTACGGAAATTTTAGCTAAGGCAAAGCGGGTAAAGCTTAAGATTTCTCAGGTTGAAGTTTCTCACTATCCTAGAATTTATGGAGATCAAAGCGGAGGAAATTTAAGAGTAATTGTGCGTGCGGTAAAGGAAAGCTTTGCTCTTTGGTGGGAATTTCATTATGGAAGAAATTGAAATTGAAAATGTTGCAAAAAGATCAATACGGGGCGTAGTAGCTCTTGTTTATAGAACTTTTACCATACAAATTATTGGGCTAGTAGCCAATTTTTTATTAACTGTTTTTCTCTCCCCTTCAATTTTTGGTATATTTTTCGTGGTCTCTGCGGCAATCGCATTTCTTTCATATTTTTCAGATATCGGTCTTGCCGCGGCCTTGATTCAAAAAAAAGAAGCTATTACAGATGAAGAATTACGTACTACTTTTACGATTCAGCAAATTCTTGTAGTAAGCATAGTTATTATTGCACTTTTCTTATCAGGCTTTGTAAAGTCTTTTTATCGCTTAGACGATCAGGGAATTTTACTTTTCCAGGCTTTAGTTGTTTCATTTTTTCTTTCTTCTCTTAAAACAATCCCGTCGATAATTTTGGAAAGAAATCTACGTTTTGAAAAATTGGTTATTCCTCAAATTGTTGAAAATCTTTTCTTCTACGTTATAGCGGTTGTTTTGGCGGCTAAAGGCTTTGGAGTTGCAAGTTTTACTTTTGCGGTTTTGGCAAGGGGAATATCAGGAGTTATAACAATTTATATTATTAATCCTTGGAAAATGAGATTTGGTTTTCAAAAAGTTGCTGCAAAAAAACTTTTACATTTCGGATTACCATTCCAAACAAATAGTGTTTTGGCCCTCATTAAAGACGATTTACTAATTGTATATCTTGGCAGAGTTTTACCGCTTGCTCAAGTTGGTTATATTGGTTTTGCCCAAAAATGGGCATTTACGCCTTTAAGACTTATTATGGATAATGTTATTAGGGTTACTTTTCCGTCTTTTTCAAGATTACAAAACGACAAAGAAGTTTTGACAAAAGCAATAGAAAAATCAATATTTGCCGCATGTTTTCTTATTTTTCCCTCTCTTGTGGGGCTTGTTGTTCTTGCGCCGTATTTTATACACATGATTCCAAAGTACATTAAATGGGAGCCCGCAATTCTTTCGCTTTCTTTTTTTGCAATAAACGCAGCCTTATCTTCGGTTTCAACGCCCCTAACAAATGCATTAAACGCAATCGGAAAAATTAAAATTACTCTTTATCTTATGGTTTTCTGGACAGTCTCTACCTGGATAATTACTCCCTTAGCGATTATGATGTTTGGCTTTAACGGCGTATCCTACGCTTCAGCGTTTATAGCATTGTCTGTAGTTTTTGTGGTTATAATCTCTAAAAGATTTATTAAATTTGCCGTTTTTAGAATTTTAATTAACCCTTTTCTTGCAGCAGTTTTTATGGGCTCTGTAATTTATTTCTTAAGTCCGTTGGTTGTAAAGAATATTCCTATGTTGATTTTTATGATTGTTTTCGGAGCTGTGATATACTTTTCTACGATGCTTGCTTTAGCTAAAAATGAAATATTGTCAGACATTAGATTTGTTAGAGAAAATCTTAAAAAATAATATGGGAAAACTTTCTGTTGTTATTTCTGCCTTTAACGAAGAAAAAAAAATCGAAGATTGTTTAAAATCTGTTTCTTTTGCAGATGAAATTATTTTTATTGATAACTCCTCTACGGATAGTACTTCAAAAATTGCCAAGAAACACACTTCAAAAGTTTTTGTAAAAGAAAATAATCCCATGCTTAATGTAAATAAAAACTTTGGATTCTCTAAGGCTTCCGAAGAATGGATTTTAAGTCTTGATGCGGATGAACGAGTATCAGAAAAGTTAAGAGAGGAGATAAAATTAGCGATTAGCGATTCACAGTTAATAACTAGCGGTTATTGGATACCGAGGAAAAACATAATTTTTGGCAAGTGGATAGAACATACGGGTTGGTACCCGGATTATCAATTGAGATTGTTTAAGAAAGGGAAAGGAAGATTTGAGGAGGAGCATGTTCATGAGATGATAAAACTTGAAGGAAAGACGGATAAACTTGAGAGTACAATTGTCCACCATAGCTACGAAAACGTTTCACATTTTTTAAAAAAAACCTTACTATATACAGAAAATGAAGCAGATCAGCTTATTAAAAAGGGTTATAGTTTTAGCTGGCAGGATTCTATACGTTTTCCCACAAAAGAGTTTGTGAGCCGTTTTTTTGCAAGAGATGGATACAAGGACGGTCTACATGGTCTCGTCCTTTCTTTGCTTATGGCATTTTATCATCTTCTTGTTTTTGTGAGCATTTGGGAAAAATTAAAATTTAAACAGATCGAAGAGAAAGAATTTTTGCCAAATGTCAGGCAAGAGTTTAGAAAAGGACATAAGGAAGTATTTTTTTGGTTTTCTAAGGCAAGTATAGATACTGCAAAAAACCCTCTTAAAAAATTAATTCTCAGAATTAAAAGTAAAATTTCTCAATGAGAAATGTTTTTGTCTCCATAATTAATTTTAACGGAAGAGATGATACATTTAAATGTCTTGGTTCCATTAAAAAGATTAATGCTTCAGATTTTAAATTAAATGTTGTTGTTATAGATAATGGATCTAGGGAAAAACTTAATCTTCCGCAAGATTATTTGGGGAATATCCCGCTTGAGATAATTGTAAAAGAAAATAACTTAGGATTTACAGGAGGGCATAATAAAGGAATAAAATATGCTTTAGAAAATGGTGCAGATTATATCTTAGTTTTAAATAACGATGTTACTATTGATCCGAATTTAATTTCGCAGCTCATAAAGGCACTAGATAGAAATAGTAAATACGGGATTGTGTCTCCTAAGATTTACTTTGCAAAAGGTTTTGAATTTCATAAAGACAAGTATAAAGAAGACGAAAAGGGACGCGTATTTTGGTATGCGGGGGGCATTATGGATTGGGCAAATGTAATAGCGAGACATAGAGGAGTAGATGAAGTAGATAAAGGCCAATATCAAAAAACAGAAGAGACAGATTTTGCAACAGGAGCCTGTTTCTTAATTAAGAGAGATATGCTCGAAAAAGTAGGATTTTTTGATGATAAATTCTTTTTATATTACGAAGACAGCGATCTGGGTCAAAGAATAAAAAGATCTGGATACAAGATAATTTATGCGCCCGATGCAGTTGTCTGGCATAAAAATGCGGCGTCCGTAGGCGGTTCAGGTTCTCCTCTTCAAGATTATTACATATCTCGAAATAGAATGCTTTTTGGATTAAGATATGCTCCTCTAAGATCCAAGTTAGCACTTGTAAAAGAAAGCATAAGATTATTGGTTTCGGGCAGACAGTGGCAGAAAAAAGGAATTAGAGATTTTTATCTTGGAAGATTTGGAAAAGGTAGTTATTCAGTATGAAAACAATATCCGCAATTGTTATAGCAAAGAACGAAGAAAAAATGATCAAGGAGTGTCTTGCGTCTATTTCCTTTTGCAATGAAATTATTGTCGTAGATTCTGGCTCAGAAGATAAGACTTTAGAAATTGCAGAAAAAATGGGGGCCAAGGTGTTTGAATATAAATCTCAAGATTTTTCTGACCTGCGAAGCTTTGGGGCAAGCAAGACAACAACGGATTGGATCTTGTATGTGGATGCGGATGAACGCGTGCCTTTAAGACTTAAAGAGGAAATTGAATCAAAAATTCTTAAGGAGTCAATTTTTGATGCTTATAAGGTAAAAAGAAAAAATTTTTATTTAGGAAATTATGAGTGGCCTTATGTTGAAAAAATTGAAAGACTTTTTAAGAAAGAGAGTCTAAGAGGATGGAAGGGAAGGCTTCATGAAAGTCCGATTGTCGATGGTAAAATAGGTGAGATAGAAAATTTTCTAACGCATTATACTCACGAAGATTTATCATACATGGTAGAAAAGACATTAGAGTGGTCTAAGGTTGAGGCAGAACTACGGTTTGAGGTAAATCATCCTAGTATGACTTGGTGGCGTTTTCCAAGAGTAATGCTTTCTGCTTTTATAAACTCCTACATTGTTCAGGGAGGATGGAAAGCTGGAACAGTGGGAGTTGTAGAAAGCATATATCAGGCTTTTAGTATTTTTATTACCTACGCAAGATTATGGGAACTTCAAAATGAAAAAATCAAAAATGCAAAGTAAAGTCAAAAAATTTCTATTAAATTTCTGGTCTGTAATCTTCATTTTTATTGTTTGGTTTATTTTTTCAAGCCCATATTTTCTAAAAAATAAAGCACCTTTTCCGGCAACTTATCAGGTAAATAATTTTGCTCCTTGGAGTACCTATCCGGAATTTGCGGGACCAGTTAAAAACGGCGCAATGCCAGATATTATTACTCAAATCTATCCATGGAAAGATTTTACGATAGATACTTTAAGAACCGGGCAAATACCATTATGGAATCCATACAGTTTTTCAGGTACTCCTCATCTTGCCAATTATCAAAGCGCTGTTTTTTCTCCTTTTAATTTTATATTTTTTCTTTTTCCGTTTGTTGATGCATGGAGCTTGCTTGTCTTATTTCAGCCTCTTTTGGCCGGTCTTTTTATGTATTTATTTGTAAGAAGTTTAAAAAGAAGTCAGACTGCCAGTTTAATTTCTTCTATATCTTTTATGTTTTGCGGATTTATTGTAGTCTGGATGGATTATGCAACGCTTGCCTATGCGATTTCCTTCCTACCCCTTGCATTATTCTGTATAGAAAAATATCATGAGTTAAAAAAAATAAGATACTTATTACTGCTTTCCATAAGTATTCCCTTGTCATTTTTTAGCGGACATTTTCAAATAAGTATATATTTTTTTATTACAGTTTTAGTTTATTTAATTTATAAGTTTATAACAACAAAAAACATTAACGCATCGCTTAAGTTAACTGGATTCATCTTTTTTGGACTTTTATTGTCGCTACCTCAGCTCTTGCCATCGATTGAGCTTTATCTCCAGTCCCTACGAAGTACGATCTTCCTAAAAGGAGAAGCAATTCCCTGGCAGTATATTCCTACTTTTCTAGCACCTGATTTTTTAGGAAATCCTGTAACGCGAAACGATTGGTTTGGACACTACGCGGAATGGAACGCATATATTGGTGTTTTGCCTTTAATGCTAGCTGTTTATTTAATAATAAGTAAAAAAAATGTTCAAACATTTTTTTTACTCACAATTGGAATTTTTGCTTTACTCATTGCCTTTGATACACCGTTTTTAACACTACTTATCAATTTTCATATTCCAGTTTTATCCACAAGCGCAGCAAGTAGAATCATTGTGATTTATAGTTTTACGTTTGCAGCCATGTCTGCTTTTGGATTGGATCAGCTAGTAATGGATGTTAAGGAAAGAAGATTTAAAAAGATTTATTCTTGGATTACTTTATTTTCAATATTTTTTTTACTATTGTGGGCAATCGTGTTTTTTAAGTTATTTATTCCTCAAGAAAGATTAATAGTTGCAAGACAGAATCTTATACTTCCATCATTTATTTTTTTAGCATCAAGTTTAGTAATATTATTATTTGCATTTTCTCAAAATACCAATAAGAAAGTTAAATATTCATTACTGGCGTTTATGTTGATTTTAATAGTGGCTTTTGATTTGTTTCGTTTTGCAAAAAAATGGCAACCCTTCGATCCTAAAAATTTAGTTTTTCCAAATATTCCAACTACACAGGAATTTTCAAGACTAAAAGGGCACGAAAGAGTTTTAGGAAATTTAGGCGCTGAAGCTCTTGTTTATTATGGCATGCCATCTGTTGAAGGATACGATCCTCTTTATATTAATAGATACGGAGAGTTTGTAGGATCGCTCAATGATGGAAGACTTAGAGAATCTTCCAGGTCGGTAGTTATATTTCCAAAAGATATCAAATATACAGAAAAAGCTATAAATCTATTAGGCATCAAATATATTATCCATAAATTATCCGATGATAATAAGCCTTGGACTTTTCCTTATTGGAAATACCCTAATGATTATTTTGATTTAATTTATAAAGATGAAAGTTATAAGATTTTTGAGAATGAAAAAGCTTACCCTCGGGTATTTCTGGTTGGGGAGTATAAGGTTATTAACAATCCACAAAAGATTATAGATACTATGTTTTCAAAGGATTTTGATCTGAGAAAGAGTATTATTCTTGAAGAACACCCCCGTATAGAAAAATACAGTGGTAATATGGGAAATGTTTTGATATTGAAATATTCACCAAACGAAATAGAGTTTAAGGTTAATGCTTCAAGACCAGGAATATTATTCTTATCCGACAATTACTATCCCGGTTGGAAGGCAGAAATCGATGGAAAAAAAGCAAAAATTTTGCGAGCAGATTATACTTTTAGGGCTGTTTCTGTTCCTTTGGGAAAACACACGGTAAAATTTGTATATGATCCCCAGAGTTTTAAATTAGGACTCTATGCAGCTCTTTTTGGGTTTACTTTAATAGTTTTTTTGATCGTAAAGCTTAGAAGAAATTTTTAGGCGGAGAGTATTTTCCAAAACATTAGGTCTTTTAGCTTCATTCTTTTTTTTGCAAACCAGAATAAGTAAATTATCTCAAGAATTCCTACCGCATTTACTATTAGAAGAACTATAAACCAATTACGCTGCTCTAACTTAGCTGCTTTCCATAAAGCAAGACCCTTCCATAAAAGTGCCCATAAAAAGATAATAAAAAGCAGAAACGGCGGAAATTGAGGAAATGCGCCAAAATAATTCATATCTTGAAAATAACACAAAGAAATAAACTTTGCAAGCAGAATAAAAGTTGATAGAATAAAAGCTGTGAAGATTGGAGTTTTTGATCCCTACTTGGATGATCTAGGAGGAGGGGAAAAGTATATGGTGGAAATCGCCCAATGCCTCGCAAAAAATAACGATGTCAGCATTTTTTGGGACAGAAGAGAAGATATAGAAGAACTTAAGAAAAGATTTTTGCTTGATCTGTCTAAAATAAAATTAGTAAAAAATATCTTTTCAAAAGAAATAGGCTTGGTTAACAGACTTATCGAAAGCAAGAAATACGACATAATCATTTTATTAAGCGATGGAAGTATTCCGTTTCTTCTATCTAAAAAAACGTTTATTCATATTCAGCAGCCTTTACCAAATAAGAGTATAAATATAAAGACAAAAATTAAAATTTTTAGAATAAATAGATTTTTTTGTAACTCATCATATACTAAATCATACGTAGATAAGTCTTTAGGAGTTAATAGCGTAGTTCTTTATCCCCCGGTAGGATTGAAGCCTAAGAAAGTTAAAAAAGAAAATATTATCCTTCATGTTGGACGGTTTAGGGTTAGAGATGTGGCAACAGGAATAGATGACTACAAGAAGCAGGGATTTATGATCGGTGTGTTTAAAAAAATGATAAAAATGGGACTGCCAGACTGGAAATTTGTTTTGGCAGTGAGTGTCAAAAAAGGAGATCAGAAAATATTTGAAACTTTTAAAGAAAGCACAAAGGATTATCCAATTGAGTTCATAATTAATAAGAACAACAATGATTTATGGGACATATACTCAAAATCAAAAATATATTGGCATGCATCAGGATTTGGCGAAGATTTAGGAAAACATCCGGAATATGCCGAGCATTTTGGCATATCTACTGTTGAGGCGATGGGAGCAGGAGCAGTTCCGGTTGTAATAAATGCCGGAGGACAAAAGGAAATCGTAAAAAGCGGAGAGAATGGATATCTGTGGAATAGTTTAGATGAGTTGATAGAAAAGACTAAATTATTAATGAACGATGAAAGACTTTGGGCAAAGATGTCTCAGCTTGCAGTTAAGAGAGCTGAAGATTTTTCAGGAGATAGGTTTTGCAAAGAATTGTATAAAATCTTAGATTTATGAAAAAAATAGTTCCTCTTTCTATAATAATAATAGTTCCTTTTATATTTTTCTGGCAGTTTTTCATAAAAGGATTATTGCCGATTCCGGCAGATACAATAATTGGTCTTTATCACCCCTTCAGAGACCTTTATGCCAAAGATTATTCAAGAGGAGTTCCCTTTAAAAATTTTTTAATAACAGATCCGATTAGGCAGCAATATCCTTGGAAAGAATTAGCAATAAATATAGAAAAAAACTGGGAATTGCCATTATGGAATCCTTATAACTTTTCCGGATACCCTCTTTTGGCAAATTTTCAATCCGCCGCTTTTTATCCCTTAAATATATTATTCTCTATGCCCCATTTTTATCTATCTTGGAGTTTTTTTATTTTATTTGCGCCTCTTCTTGCCGGAATTTTTTTGTATTTGTATCTTCAAAACTTAGGACTTAATAAATGGGCAAGCGTTTTGGGATCGATTTCATTTTCATTTTCGGGTTTTTTTGTTTCCTGGCTTGAATGGGGAAATGTTTTACATACTGCTCTTTGGCTTCCTTTAGTCCTTTTATCTATCGATAAAACAGTATCCAGTATTAAGTATCCAGTATTAAGTATTAAAAATAGGAATTCTATAATCTGGAGTTTTATTTTTGTTTTTTCACTAACGTCCTCTTTTCTTGCAGGACATCTACAGATTTTCTTTTATCTTTTTGTTTTTTCTATAGCTTATCTTTTAGCACGTTGGGTTCAGTTTGGAAGAAGACTTAAAACGTTTTTGTTATTTGTTATTTGTTATTTGTTATTTGTTATCGCAACTGCGATTCAATGGTTTCCAACTCTTCAATTTATTTTTTTGTCCGGGCGAAGCTTGGATCAGATTCCATGGCAAAATCCGGGATGGTTTATTCCATGGCAAAATTTAATCCAATTTATTTCCCCTGATTTTTTTGGCAATCCGGCAACCTTAAATTATTGGGGCGTATTTAATTATGGTGAATTTATAGGATATGTTGGAATTATTCCGCTAATATTTTCTCTTTACGCTCTTTTTTTAAGAAAAGATAAGAAGACCTTTATATTCGGCTCACTATTTTTTATTTCGCTAATATTTTCTCTGCCGACGATTCTTGCAAAAATTCCTTTTTTTCTCAATATTCCTTTACTAAATACCTCTATGCCAACCCGGCTTCTTTTTATTACAGATTTTTCCCTAGCAGTTCTTTGTGCATTGGGATTAGATTATTTTTTAAAGACAAAGAACAAGAAAGAAATTGTTTATGCGGTTTTATCGCTCATGGTTATTTTTTTGGGGATTTGGATATTTATTCTATTGGGAAATAAAAACTTAAAATTAATCACAGAAGAAAATTTATTGGTTTCAAGAAATAACTTTATTCTTCCTTCCGTATTGCTGATTGTTTCGTCTATTTCGATATTTTTATTTGTTTTTATTAAAAAAACCCCTTCATATTTCCGTTTATTTTTTATTACTTTTATTTTGACTATTACAATCTTTGATCTTTTAAGATTTGCGTGGAAATACGATTCTTTTACAAAGAAAGAATATCTTTTTCCGGATACACAGATAATCTCTTTCTTAAAGAAAAATATCGGATTTTCTAGGTTTATGACTGCCGATTCTAGAATTCTTCCTCCAAATTTTTCGATTCTATATAAATTACAAAGCGTTGACGGATACGACCCCTTATATCTTCGCCGTTACGGGGAATTAATTGCTGCATCAGATCGCGGAAAGCCCAATATAGATCCGCCATTGGGATTCAATAGAATAATAACTCCGCATAATTACGAATCAAGAATTATAGATCTTTTAGGAGTTAAGTATGCATTAAGTCTTTCGGATATTTCATCAGATAAACTTAAAAAAATCTTTCAAGAGGGTGAAACAAGGTTGTATGAAAATAAAAATGTTATTCCGCGAGTTTTTTTTGTAGAAAAAACACGTGTTGCAAAAAACAAACATGAGTCGATTAAATTTCTGTTTGACGTATCAGATTATTCCAAGGAAGCTGTAGTAGAAGATACAAATGTTATTAATTCTAGCTGGAGAGTGGGAGATGCAAAAATTATTGATTATTTACCCAATAGGGTAGTAATCGAAACAGAAAACAGCGAAAAAGGATTTTTGCTTCTTACGGATACTTTTTATCCAACATGGAAGGCAGAGATAGATGGGCAAAAAACCAAAATTTATCTTGCTGATTTTAATTTTAGAGGAATAATTGTGCCAAAGGGCAATCACAGAATTATTTTTGAAAATTCATTATTATGAATATCAGTATTATTATCCCAAACTACAATGGAGAAGAACTTATTAGAAAGAATCTTCCAAAGCTTGTAGAAGAGATTCGCAATTACAAAGATATCGAAATCATCATAGTAGATGATAGATCGACTGATAATTCAGTATCTAGTATTAAATATTATGTATCAGGTGTTAAGAATAAAGAAATAAAATTCAAAATTCTTGAAAATAAAACAAACTTAGGATTTTCGTCAACCGTTAATAACGGAGCAAGAGAAGCAAAGGGAGATATTTTAGTTTTGCTAAATACCGATGTAGTGCCGGAAAAAGATTTTCTACAGCCTTTAATAAAGCCTTTTAATGATGAGTCGGTTTTTGCTGTGGGGTGTATGGATAAAAGTATTGAAAATGGAAAGACTGTCTTAAGAGGAAGAGGAATTGGTAAGTGGGAGAGGGGTTTTCTGTCTCATAAAAGAGGAGAAATAGATAAAGCAGATACTCTATGGGTCACAGGAGGGAGCGGTGCTTTTAGAAAATCCATATGGGATAAGCTTGGTGGGCTTAACGAACTTTACAACCCATTCTATTGGGAGGATATAGACTTATCCTATAGGGCCCTAAAATCCGGTTACAAGATTCTATTTGAGTCTAAGAGCGTAGTCCTTCATGAGCATGAAAAAGGAGCAATTATAAAAAGATTTTCATCTTTTAGAATAAAAACTATCGCATACAGAAATCAATTTATTTTTGTTTGGGAAAATGCAACAGATATTAGTCTTCAGTTTCAACATATTTTATGGTTGCCATACCATTTCTTAAAAGCTCTGTTGCGAGGAGATGTTGCTTTTTTCTTAGGGTTTGTTAAAGCTTTTATTCTCCTTCCAAAAATTATAAAATCAAGCTTTAAGGCACAGAAGGTGTTTGTAAAAAGTGACTACGAAATTATTAAAGAATTTGAGTAAATGATCCTTCGATACTTCGGTTAAACTCAGTATCGTACTGAGCTTGCCGAATATACGATATACTCAGGATCATGGTGAGCTGGTCGAATCTATGAGACTATCAATTGTTATTCCGGTTTTCAATGAAGAGAAGACGATCTTAAAACTTCTTGAAAAAGTAATAAAACTTAAGATTCCAAATGTTGATAAGGAAATAGTTGTTGTTGATGATGCATCAACCGATGCTACAGAGTCAGAAATCTCAAATCTCAATCCGTCAGCTGACGGACAAATCTCAAATCTCAAAATTTTTCATCACAAGATAAATCAAGGTAAGGGCGCGGCAATATCAACAGGAATTAAAAATTCAACAGGGGATTACATAATAATTCAGGATGCAGATTTAGAATATAATCCAGATCAGATTAAAGACCTTGTAAAGCCCATACTGAATGGCAAGGCCAAAGTTGTTTATGGCACAAGACTTAATAGACTCCCTAATTTAAAAAGGGATGAAAAAAGCAGTCTGTTTCTCCTGCATTATTTTGGGAATAGGTTTCTGAGTTTAATTACCAGTATTCTTTATGGTCAGTGGATTACAGATATGGAAACTTGCTACAAGCTTTTTCCAAGGAAAGCTGTTGAGGAAATGAAACTTTCTGCGAAAAGATTTGATTTTGAGCCGGAGATAACAGCTAAACTTCTCAAAAAAAGATATAAAATACTTGAAGTTCCAATTACCACAAAACCAAGAGGATACGATGAGGGTAAAAAACTAAACACTATAAAAGATGGTTCAATTGCACTCTGGACTCTTTTAAAATATAAATTTATAGATTAATCAATGAAGAAAATTAAATTGTTCCTAGTATCGCATTGGTTTGGAATATGTTTACTTTTTATACTCATTCTTGCCACAGTCCTTCGCTTCTATAATTACGAAAACAGATGGGGATTGGCGTACGATCAAGCGCATGACTCAATTGTTGCAAGATATGCCTTGGAAAACCATAAAACTCCTCTTGTTGGTCCATTTTCTTCTGCTGGCCCCTTTCAAACAGGAGGGGAATGGTATTGGTTTATTATGGCGGCAACTGTTTTTTATCCAAACGCAATAATAACGCCTTGGGTAGTACTAACACTTCTTCATGCTCTTTTCGTTTTATTAATTATTTTTGTTGGTAAAGAACTAGTAAACAAAAAATTTGGATTAATAGTAGGTCTTTTAGCTACAGTTTCCACAGCGCAAATCGCTCAAGCAACTAACCTAACTAACCAATCACCTCTTGCTATTATTGCATTATCAGCGATTTGGATGATGATTAGTTATGTTAAAAAAAAGGAACTTAAGTATTTATTTCTTTTGGCGTTATTTGTAAGTCTCGCGTCTACTATACACTTGCAAGGCGCAGCACTTATTATTCTTGTGCCAATAACAATTATTCTTACAAGACCTCCTCTTGTAAAAGGAATAATTGTATTACTGCTTGGGATTTTTATTCCATTGATTCCACTTATCTTGTTTGATCTACAGAATAATTTTGTGAATAGTCATAGTATGTTACGGTATTATCTTTATGATCAATATAAAATTTCACTTGACGTGCTTGGGAGGAGATGGCTTACATTTATTGGTATTTTTTTGCCAAATTCATGGTCGCATATTATTGGAGGAAACCTAATACTGGGATATATAGTAATGACATTATCGGGCTTTGCTATAGTTTACAATTTTTTAAAGAGCCAATTATCTAAAGAATGGTATATTTTAGTAATAAGCTTTTTTGGCATGTTGGTTCTTTTGCGTTATACTCGTACACCTCTATTTGATAGCTTTATTGTCTTTATGCATCCGTTTATACTTTTGTTTACAGCGTTAGCAATTTTTTCTATTTATAAAAAAAATGTTGTTATTGGATTATCGTTTATGTTTCTGATCGTAATAGGTAGTCTCTTAAAAGACATAAGAGAAATAAAATTGGCTACGAATTACCTTGCTCCTTGGAGCAGAGAGCAAGAAAAAGCCCTAATTAGAAATTTCCCAAATCACAAATTTGCAATTTACGATTTTAAAAATAAAACAGGCGGGGTAAGCTTGCCTTTAGTGCTTTTCCTCAATGTAGATAAAAAAATTGATGATGAGGGAATAAAGCTTGGAGTAGTAATTTCAACAAACGGAGCGCAATTCAAATACCCGATTGTTTTTGGAGATAAGGAAGGATATAAAATTTTGAATTTAAATAATTCAAATAACGCACAACTTAGAAATGAAGGATGGATATTTATAAATCCAAGTCAAGTATATAAATCTACAGAAGAATGGCATTCCGGAAGCTTGTAATACTTATGAGAAATTTTTTACAAAAAAACGCAATTCTTTTACTTATATTATTGCTGGCCATTTTCTTACGGGGATTTATGTTAGGTGAAATTCCAGGAAGTATTAATCCCGATGAGGCATCTCTTGGCTATACATCCTTTTCCATCTTGAAAACTGGAGCAGATGAGCATGGCAAATTTCTTCCTTTGTCACTTCGGTCTTTCGGAGATTGGAAATTGCCAGTTTACTCGTATATCGGAGTTGTCCCAGTAGCATTCTTCGGTCTCAATGAATTTTCTGTTCGATTTACAAGCATGATGGCGGGGGTTATTGCAGTTTTGTTAATATATTTTATTAGCTTAAAGCTCTTTAATAAAAGGGGCATTGCTTTAATTTCCGCATTATTTTTTTCTGTTTCACCGTGGAGTATTTATTTCTCACGCGGTGCATATGAAGTCAATGTGGCAACAACAGTCTTCTTGGGTGGTTTTCTTGCGTTATTGCATTATTTTCAAAATAAAAGAATAAGGTACCTTTTCTTAAGCTTTGTTCTTTTTGGAGCAACAATGTTTACCCAGCACAACTATATTATATTTGCACTGCTCTATGTATTTACAATTTTATTTCTTTTTAGAAAAAATATTTTGTATAACCGTAGATGGTATGCAACAATTGCTTTTTTTGTAATCTTAATCGCCGTTTCATATATGTCTATTGCGGCAGGAGGAGGAAAAAAAGTATCAAATCTAAATATATTTAATGATAAAAACATTATCTATAATAGAGCAGAGAAGTTGCGGGGAGATAATTCTCCCAAAAATAATTTTCTAGAACGAATATTTCATACAAAGTACTCCGGGGGAGCATATCAATTTACTCTTAACTACCTTAATTCGTATTCACCTAATTTTCTTTTTGATAAGGGAGGGGAAAAACTTATTCACAATATTGGAGATGTCGGGTACTTTTATATATTTGATGCATTTTTTGTCATTATTGGTCTGGCATTTCTTTTATGGAATAAAGAAAAGAAGTCGTTATTGTTTCTTGTGCCATGGTTGCTTATTGCGCCCATCCCGTCTGCTATAACACGAGAGTTAAGCGGGACCAGATTATTTACCATACTCCCCTTATTTATGCTGATAGCGTCTTATGGTGTATACAAAACGGCTATTATATGTAAGGAAAGTAAATTAAGATATGTTGCTTGTGGGATTTTTGTACTGTTTTTTATTGGAATCGTTATATATTTTCTTGAATATTATTTTGTGCATTTCAATCATCAGAGAATTCGTTTTTGGCACTATGGATATCGCGAAGCTGTAAAGTTAACTTATAAATATCCCACGTACAATGTAGTAATGAGAGGGCCGGATAATTTTCCTTATATTTATTTTCTTTTTTATACTCAATATGAGCCAATAAGATTTAGGAATGAAGTAAAATATTATCCGCCTACCAGCGAAGGATTTTATTTTGTAAAGAGTTTTGGTAAATATAGTTTTCCTTGGAAGATAGATTATACTAAGCTAAACAAAAAGACTATCTATATAGACGATACAGAAGTTGATTACGGTAAAAATAAGATAGATCTTCCTTCCGGGGAACCAATTTTAAAATATGAAATAGTGAATTAAAATGAAAAATAAGTCGTATTAAAAAATAAAATTATCATACTAATAATATTTGTAATAGCAATTCTATTGAGATTCTGGATGCTTGGGGAAAATCCGCCGAGCCTTACCTGGGATGAAGCGGCTTGGGGATACAATGCCTACTCTATAGGGATTAATGGCAGAGACGAGCTTGGAAGATTTCTGCCTCTTGATTACCTTGAATCTTTTGGAGATTTCAAGCCTCCAGTTTATGCTTATTTAGACGTTCTTCCTGTTAAGATTTTCGGACTTTCGGAATTTGCAGTTAGATTTCCCTCCGCTCTGTTTGGGGTGTTAACGGTTATTGCAACTTATTTTCTTGTAAAAAGAATTTTCTGGAAATCAAAATTAAAAGAATCTTATGCCTTAACGTCAACATTAATACTTGCGATATCCCCTTGGCATATTATGCTGTCTCGTGCCGCATTTGAAGCAAATGTTGCTACATTTTTTATTGTTCTAGGTGTTTGGTTGTTTCTTTTGTCGATGCAGAGTAAAAGATGGATTTTATTACTTTCTGCTATTTCTTTCGTTTTATCAATCTATACATTTAACACGGCGAGAATTGTTGTTCCCATTTTAGTTCTTGTTTTGGCTTTCGGATTTAGAAAAGAACTTCTAAAAGGTAAAAAAGAAGTAATTATTGCGATAGCTTTGGGAATAATTCTTATTCTTCCGACAGTTAAATTCTTGATTTCTCCTCAGGCAAGTTTAAGATTTAAAGAAGTAAATATATTTTCGGATATAAACGTAATTAAAACATCAAACCAAGAAATTGCAAATGATAATAACGCTTTTTGGTCAAAATTAATTCATAATAGGAGATTATTATATTCGGTTGAATATATAAAACATTATTTCGATAATCTGAGTCCAAACTTTTTGTTCATAAGGGGTGATGGAAATCCTAAATTTTCTACACAAAATGTCGGACAAATGTATATATGGGATATTCCATTTTTTGTAGTAGGAGCTATTCTTATCTTTAGGCGGAAAGAAGGTTATTGGTGGTTAATTCCTTTGTGGCTTGCAATAGGAATAATTCCTGCTGCAACAGCAAGGGAAACTCCTCATGCCTTAAGAATTGAGACAACGCTACCAACATTTCAAATTCTTACAGCCTATGGTTTTGTGCAATTGTATGAAAAAATCAGCAAATATAGACATTTAATATATACCACTTTATACTTACTACTTTTTTTAAACTTCCTTTATTTTTACCACGACTATTTAGCACACTATCCAAAAATATACTCCGGTGAATGGCAATATGGGTATAAAAAATCAATAGATTATGTAAAAAATTCCCAAGACAAATATGATTATATTCAAATAGCGAATGGGCTAGGGCGGCCATATATTTATTATCTTTTTTACACAAAAACTGATCCAAGTTACTTTAGAAATACAGCTATTATTAAAAGAGAAGCTCTGGGTTTTGTAAGCGTGGAAAAATTTGATAAATATATTTTTCCAAAAAATTACAGTTACTCCTTGAGTGAAAATAAGAAAGTTTTATACATAAACACTCCTTATAATCTTCCTTCGGGGATAAAAATCTTAAAAACTTTTTATCTTTTGAATGGAGAGGCGATTTTAGTGGCTTATACATATGATTAAAAGCAGGAAAATAATTTGGGCAATTTTAATAGGAATAATTCTTTTGTCAGCAATTCTCAGGCTATGGC
>Ga0209542_10009034_pt1 | contig 18395 bp, 22 predicted proteins | sample RifCSPhighO2_01_FD_184028 | JGI IMG/M metagenome (GOLD analysis project Ga0209542, IMG submission 184028) | Soil microbial communities from Rifle, Colorado - Rifle CSP2_plank highO2_0.1 (SPAdes) (version 2) | ecosystem: Environmental > Terrestrial > Deep subsurface > Rock core/Sediment ...
CTTGAAGGAAAGATAGGCTGTGTTGTTCCTCTTCATCCAGAACTCAAGATTGGAACTCTCAAAGGGATATTAAAACAAGCTAAAATTAGTGAAGAGGATTTTTCTAATTATATTTAGTAAGGCTTGAATTGCACATAATCGGTGTTAGTTTCCTTTTTGGGAGTTTATATTGAAGATAATAAATGAGCAAAAAGTTACCAAAGGTAAAGTTTTGGTTTGCACTGACAGAAAAGTTTATATATTATAACAGGTTATATACTCACTATGGCAACAACAATACAAGTAAGTGAAAATCTTTTAGATACTCTAAAAATGAGAAAGTTATATGATAAAGAGAGCTATGAAGAAGTGATTTGGGATCTTATTGAAGATTCACGAGAAATAAATGTGGAGACTAAGCGGGAAATTGAAAATGCACGTGCTGACATAAAAGCAGGAAAATTTTTTACTCATGAACAAGTCAAAAGGAAGCTTAATTTGTAAATGTACGAACTAATTTATTCTCCACATGCACTAAAATCATTGGAAAAGCTTGATGGGCATATCCAAAAGAGAATAATTTCTGCATTGGAAAGATTAAGAATACGCCCTGAGTCCTGTGACATTAAGCGACTTGTGGGTATGCCTGGATATCGTTTTAGAGTTGGGAATTACAGAATTATTTTTGATATTGATAAAAATAAATTAAAGATTCTTGTTTTAAAAGTAGGCCATAGGAAGAATATATATGATTAAAATGCAAACCCAAATTGAGACTAACCCTTGTTATACGCCCCGACGACCGGAGGGAGGAGAGCGCAGCGTGGTTCGACCGAAGGGAGAAAGTAATTTTGAGAGGCCGTACTTTATTCATGTATTTTCAGATATTCTTCAAGCGCAATAATATGACTACATACTTTATTCTCTTTAAAGAATTCGCAATTACAAATCCACCCCTCTTTTTGTTTTGATAAATTTCTAGTGCCATGGTCTGTCGTAATACTTACCTCGTCTTGATTTATTGAGAATCTGTCTGGTTCAGAAACATATCTTTTTGCTTTTGCGACTTTTCTTAATAAAGTTTCAAGATATTTTTCTTTTTCATCGCGATTTTCTTCAGTAATTTCGATCAGGAAAATATCGTTTCTTCTTTTGATAGTTTCAATAAATTCATCGCTATATATTTTTGACAAAGTTGCAATACAAGTATTAGTAGAATCAAGATATTTTTTGACAAACACTTTGAATTTTTCAGAGAATAGTTCCATTTGTCCGATTTCATCAAGAAAAAGAAAATCATTCTTTTCGAAGTTTTCTACCTTAGAAATCATTAAATCTAGATTTTCAATATCAACAGAATACCTTGAAACTTTAAGGTTGGTTTTGAAATTTACATTTGCAAGCATGGACTTTTCTCCAGCATTAGTTTCTATCTCAAAACCAATTCTTTCACCATCTTTGCGAACCTCGTTAGTAACAAAACCAACTTTATGTTCGAATTGTTGGATTATTTTTTTAAGAAGGGTGGATTTGCCACTTCTTGGCATACCTGTGATTAAAATATTATTTCTCATATTATCTGAAAATACATTTACTTATATAAATCTTGTTAGGCCTTTCAAAATTATTGCGTATAATGCCTGTTATACGCCCCGAACGAAGTGAGAGCGCAACGTGGCTCGGAGCATAGCGAAGAGAGTTCAGAAGTCGGCGAATAAAGGACGAAGTCCTATCTATTAATAATTATCAAAGGGCAGAATTTCTTAATGATTAGCCACTATTTAGTGATAAATAATCGAAATATTTAAATACTAGTAATATTGTATATAAATGCATGATACCTCAAAAAAGACTAGTTGGGAGAAATCCAGAAGAGCAAATACAAGAAGTAGTTGGATTTCTATCAGAGAATGGATTAAGTCCAGAAAGTCTTTTATATAGGGTATTTAATTCTGATGAAACCAATTTAGTCTTGACAACTGGAACAGACAGAAATGGAACACTAAAAAGAAAGCAATCTGCTGATTATGTTATTCGTGGACAAAAGCAACCTGAAAGACCATTTTATGAGGAAATGGGAGCATCCAGTTGGGATGAAATATTAGGTTATGATAAAACATTACAAGAAATGAGCTTATCTAGGAAAGACGGTTTATGGTGTTGCAACTTAGAAGGTTTAGCAAAAAATCTTGATCCTAATCATGATGTCATTGTTCCTGGAAAAGTAGGCATTGCAGTTTATGACCCTTCTAAATTGGTCGAAATTGGTGTAGAATTTTATGCATTTAAAGAACCTCAAAGAAAAACGGATGCTTTGATTGCAGTCGCAAGCGACAAAATTGGCAGACAACCTACTGAAGCAAAGCATCTTGAATATCTGCTTGGTATCTAAAAATTCCGCCCTCTTCTAAAAATAGCTGACTTCTGAATTGCAATTAACTGTATATATACGAAAAATGCAATGTTTTTAGTATATATGGGTTATACCTATTAAATTTTCAGCCACACAAGCAAAATTTCTGTTACCATTATTAAAATGTTATTAATATATTCTATCAATAATAATGTTTTATATACTTTAAATTATATAAATATTGTTGTGATTGAATATCTAGAATTAGTAAAAAAAGAAGGCAGAAGAAGGGGATTGAGCAATAAGACAATAATAACTTACTGTAATTGCGTTGACAAATTCTTTAGATTTAACAAAAAGGATCCAAGAAAGATAAACAAGAATGATATCAGAGAATACCTGGATCTATTGCTAGACAAGAGCAGATCAGGCAATACGATAAATGTAAACTTGAATGCCATAAAATTTTTATTAAAGGATGTTTTAGGAAAAAGGGTTACTGTAAATATAAAATTTTCAAAGGTTCCCAAAAGATTGCCAACAGTTCTAACAAAAGAGGAAATAAAAATATTAATAAACTCAATTGAAAATGAAAAGCATAAGTTAATGGTTCAATTAATGTATTCCGCTGGTTTGAGAGTAAGCGAGCTGCTTAATCTAAAAGTTCAGGATTTGGAATTAGAAAAAAATTATGGCTTTGTAAGGGGTGGAAAAGGTAACAAAGATAGAATGTTTATAATTGCAAGAAAAATAAAGGAAGATTTAACAGGATTAATTGAAAAAGATAAGTTGGAGAATTATCTTTTTTACAGCAATAGAAAGATGCCCTACAATATAAGAACATTGCAGGAAATTGTCAGAAAGGCCGCAAAAGATTCAAAAATAAGAAAAAAAGTTTCATGCCATACTTTGAGGCATTCTTTTGCAACTCATCTTATTGAAGATGGTTATTCAATAAATGAAGTTCAATCTTTGCTAGGCCATAAAAGCCCTGAAACAACTTTAGTTTATGTTCATGCTGCTTCTCCAAACATGATAAAAGTTAAAAGCCCTTTGGACAGATTATAATCATGCCTCTGGAGCATGGCATGGTTATGCACGGCTTTCGTAAAGCTGAGATCATGGGTTCAAATCCCATCAGAGGCTTTTCAAAAGGTTTAAAAAAAGATTAAGCTAATTCTTTTGAATGATTAAAAAAAACAGAAAGAAAAAACCGGTCTGGAAGGCTTTCAACAAGAAGCATCCTGACAGGAAAAAACCAGGAAAAAGAGCTTTTAGAAAGAAGAAAGCTTAAACATATTGCGGGAGTGCCAGAGAGAAATTTCCTGGAATCTGGAAAATGGGCAGGTTGGGTGTAGAATTGCTCTATACAAATGCCAAACTTAAGTTTTCAGGAAGAAATCCTGTGGCTTAGTGCCTACGCAGGTTCAAATCCTGTCTCCCGCACTTTATTTTTAGATACTTTTAAAAAATAATTCTAATTCTTTAATATGCCTTAAAGCGCCCCAGTGGCTCAGCATGGTAGAGCACAAGTTTAAACTGTTCAGTTCCTTGGTATCTGAGCCGAACAGGAAGAGACCGTGGGTTCAAATCCCATCTGGGGCTTTTTCAAAATGGTACTAAATAAAATAAGAAAAGAATTGAGAGAAAATATTGACTTGAAATACAAGGAAGGGGCAGTGAACTTCTTCAGGGAAAAGACAAAGATTTATGGCGCTAGAGCTTTAACAGTAAAAAGGATAGCAAAGAAATATTTCAGGGAGATAAAAAATATTGACAAGAAAGAAATCTTTGAACTATGTAACAAATTATTCAAGTCAGGAACAAATGAGGAAGAGACAATAGCAACCGACTGGTCTTTCAGGATAAAAGAAAAATATGAAAAGGAAGACTTCAAAATATTCGAATCATGGATAACAAGATACATATCAAACTGGGCTTCATGCGATGGATTCTGCACACACAATCTTGGATATTTTATCATGAAAAATCCCGAATTCATTGAAGAATTGAAGACATGGGCAAAATCAAATAATAGGTGGCTGAGAAGGGCTTCTGCTGTTTCCTTGATTTATTGTGTCGGAAGAAGGAAGAACCTTAATGAATCTTTCATAATATCAAGCATTCTCATGAACGACAAGGACGATCTAGTCCTGAAAGGATATGGTTGGCTTTTGAAGGAAGCAAGCAATAATTTTCGAAGGGAAGTCTTTGATTATGTCATAAAAAACAAGAATAAAATTCCAAGAACTGCATTGAGATACGCAATCGAGAAAATGCCTGAAGAATCAAGAATTGCTGCCATGTCCAAATAGTTTATGATATAATGAAGTGAAGGCCATTTCTACTGCAGGCCTGATATGATGATCCTGCCTGTTCAGATTTCCGTTGCTGAGGATTTCAATCAATCCGCCAGAATAACCCCCTCTTTTATCATCCGTCAACCCTGATTTAAAAGCCGCCTCATCAACATCAAGGTTTTCTTCAACAACAAGCCTTGCCAGGTATTCAGGCATTTCAAATCCAGATCCAAGACCAATAAAATATCTTTCTCCATTATATATCGCACATACTGTTGCATTTAAATAACAAGTTTCTGCCGATGGCATTTTAATCAATCCAGACTCTATTCCAATGCTGTAGCTGCCATCCTCAAAAGCATTCAATGCCCTGTTTCTAGCTCCCTTAGCGGTATCCTCCAAGGTCAAGGGCTGCCTTGAAACTCCGGAATCAACTTCAACAGCCTTGAAGTCATAAAATTCAATCCTAAATTTCTCAAGAACTTCTCTCGCTGCCCTTATTTTATCTGGATTTCTTGAGCCCATTATGAATTTCATTTTAATTTGGATGCTGGAAAAATTTATAAAACTAATTTCAAAATCCTTTTATACTGATTATATCACTAATTCTACATGAAAGAGGCAGACATAGTTGAAGGATATGACAATCTTTCAAGAAAATACAAGATTCCAAAATTTGATGCCCTGAATGAAGACTTTGAGATTGAATTCATTAAAAAAAAGCCCTTCCTTCTGAGACAGGTGAGAAGAAAAATGAATGAGAAGGTTGTATTCTTCTGCAGAATAATAGAAAGCCTCCTTTATCCAAATCCCCAGAATATAATAAACGCAGTTGAAATCAACAGCTTTTCAAGCGAGGATAAGTCGCGGCTTGAGAAGATTTATAGGGAGCTGATGCATTATGAAAGGTCATCACTATTGCTGGATGTCTGCCCAGACGACAAAAAAGAGGCTGAATACATAAACAACATTTTTAGCTCATGGAGCAGGATAAAAAAATCCATTGAAGAAACAGTGAGAATAATGCAGGAATCATGGAAAAAAGATATAAAAGAAAAGGAGAATAACAATTATTTCGGATAAGATGAGGCTTGTCATTTTGGGGCCGCCAGGATCTGGAAAGGGAACCCAGTCAAAGATTATAGCAAAAAAATACAACTTGAGAAATATATCTGCCGGAAGCGTTTTGAGGAAGGAAATAAAGAAAAAGACAAAACTTGGCATGAATGTAAAACCATACATTGAAAAAGGGGATCTCGCCCCTGATTCTTTGGTTTACAAAATATTAAAACCGCACTTAAAAAAAGGAAGATTCATTCTTGACGGATTTCCAAGACATTTGAGCCAGGTAAAACTGATAAAGGAAAAAATAAATGCCGCAATATACATAGACTGCAAGAAAGAGATCATCCTAAAAAGGCTGCAGAAGAGAAAAAAGAAGGAGCATAGAAAAGATGATGAAAAGGAAGTGATAGAATACAGATGGATGGTTTACAAGAACAAGAGCCTTCCCGTAATAAATTATTACAGAAAAAAAGGAATTTTGATAACTATTGACGGAAATTCAAGCGTCAAAACTGTTTTCAACAACATCAAGAAAAAGATTAATGAGTTATTTTAAATCAAGAAAATCATTCTCAGCTGTTAACCTTTCATTAATTTCGTTCCTCATATTCATGCTGAATAATCTTTCAATGTCCTTTTTATGATTGCTCAAAAGCCATGCAAGCTTTATGAACGCCGCTTCAAGAGTTAAATCAAGATGATTCCCAACCAAATAATCCTTTATCTTCCTTCCGGTTGAATAGACATTCATGTTCACGTTACCAAATATGCATTGTGTGACAATGACTTTCGGCATTTTTAATCTCTTTAATTCATTTAATATTTCCCCGTTCTTTCCCTCTATCGGAATATGGCCAAGACCTGTTCCATGAATTATCAAGCCGTCAAAACCCCTGAATGAAGAAATTTCAGATGAATGCATATTTGGATGAATGGTGAGCATTCCTATCTTCAGTTTTTCATTGAACAGCATTAATTTCAATTTTCTCTCCTTGCTGTTATAGTTTTTATTCATAAATATTATTTTTTCCCTTGAAACTTCCGCTATTGGTGAAGTGTTTACTGCCCTGAATGCATCTCTCCTGGAAGAATGCAGCTTCTTTGTCTTTAGCGCAGGAAGGATATAGCATGAATCATCATTCATCGAGGAATGCATGCATATCCCAACATCCCTAAAATCAGTCTCGAGAATAAATTTTATTGCGAGATACAAATTCAGGAATGAGTCTGATGAAGGCCTGTCCGAAGATCTTTGAGAGCCGACGAGAATAACAGGAACTGGCAATCCTTCAAGAGCAAATGACAATGCCGCTGAAGTGAAGACCATAGTGTCTGTGCCATGGGTTATTATAATCCCTCTTGCATTTCTTATCCTCTCAATCTCCCTTGCTATCCTGTTGTAATGTTCAAACCTTAAATCCTCTGAAAACTTATTGAATATCAATTTTGATTCTATGTATGCCATATCCTTAAGCTCTGGATATTTATTCAGCATATCCTCCGGAGAGAAATTGGGAGATACGGCACCAGTATCATAACTTACTGAAGAAGCAATAGTCCCCCCTGTATGCAGAATGAATATTTTTGGAAGGCTTTTGTTCTGCCTTAACCTAGACTCTATTTTTTTATCTGTTTTTTTTTCTAATTTTTTTATGGATAATATTTTTTTTTCATCTATCATAATATTATATCCAGAATTCAGCTTCAATGTCAATTTTTTGTCTTTTGAATTTATTATCCTTCCCTTTATTTTTTCATTTTCAGTTGAAACTTCAACGAAATCACCTGTTTTTCTGCTCATGAATTCTTAATTTAATGCAAACTTTAAATAATATTTATATACTGTGAAATATATATTGCATTTTAAGAAGATTTAAATATTAGTTGTGTACTTTAAGGATTATATAATTTAAGAAAACGTTTTTGACTTTGATGTGGCGTTAAAGTCAAAATATGTGGCGTTTTTGTGGATTAAGCTTTTGGCTTAAATTGAACTAGTTTTTGTGGCGATTGACTAATTCTGAGAGGTATGTAGATGAACTTGCATATAAATATTATGTAAGGATGAAATATATATTAAAAAATATAAATCCAAAAATGGAGGGGGTAATAAAAAAATGGACTTCTTGATAAAAAACGCAATGGAAGGACTGAAGAATTCAAACTTCGACAATGTTGAAGTTGGAAAGGCAAACATAAAGGTTATTGGTGCCGGTGGTGCGGGCAACAATATGGTATCCTGGTTATACAAGAAAGGGATTCAGGGCGCTGAAGTGGTTGCCACAAACACAGACAAGCAGCATCTTGATATTTCTGAAGCTGATTACAAGTTCTTAATTGGAACTAATTTGACAAAAGGTTTAGGATGCGGGGGATTTCCCAACAAGGGAAGCGAAGCTGCAAGGGAAAGCCTGCAGGTAATCAGGGAGCACCTAAAGGGATCTGATATGGTGTTCATATGCGCAGGAATGGGAGGAGGAACTGGAACTGGAAGCGCTCCTGTAATTGCAAGCGTGGCGAAGGAAATAGGATCAATTGTAATAGGAACAGTCACAATGCCATTGGATATTGAAAAAGCAAGAGTTGACAAGGCTGAATTTGGACTGCAGCAGTTGAGGGATAAATGTGACACTGTAATTGTAATTGACAATAACAGACTGGTTGCAATAGCCGGAAACCTGCCATTAAGACAAGCATTTGCTGTTGCTAATGAATTAGTAAGCACAATGATAAAGGGAATTGTTGAAACCATAGCAGTGCCTTCATTGGTTAACCTGGACTATGCAGATGTAAAAGCAATAATGAGCGAGGGCGGAGTATCTGTAATTGGAATTGGAGAAAGTGACACGGCAAGCAGAGTTGATGAAGCTGTAAAGAGAGCATTGTCCAACCCATTATTAGATGTAAGCTATGAAGGAGCAACTGGCGCTTTAATACACATAACCGGTGGTGAAGACCTGACATTGGATGAAGTCAATAGAGTGGGAGAGATTGTAACAGAGGCCCTAGACCCTGATTCAACAGTAATCTGGGGAGCAAGGATAAGCGATGATATGAAAGGGAAGATAAGAGTAATGACAATAATAACTGGAGTAACATCACCATACGTGCTTGGAAAAGCTGATGCTAGGCAACAAGTAAAAGCTTCACAGAGATTTGGTCAAGAATTAGGCATAGAAATGATAAGGGCTTAATTTCTTTCTTCTTTTAACCCCCTGTTTTAAGAGGAAGCCCTTATCTTTTTTCTTTTTTTTTGTTTTTCTCATGAGATAAATAATGTCACGTCTAATTCAGATTCATATTTTGTTATTTTAATCAAAAGTCTTTCCAAGAGAGACTAATACTCATTAGAGTTAACATAATAACTGAGAGAATTTCTTTTTGATGTCTTTTTCTCGCCTGAATAACCTAAGGTTATTATGCAATAAACCCCAACCTCATCAGGAATTCTTAGAACCCTTTTAACTGCATTCTCGTCAAAGGCGGATATGAAGCAGGAATTTATCTTCAATGAATGAGCCATCAGCATGATGTTCTCAGCTGCAAGGCTTGTGTCCTGGACAGCATAGAGCTCATACTTGTTCAGATAATGAGTCTTAAGCTTTTTTAAATCAGAGCATATAACAACAAGAACAGGGGCTTGATTCATCCATCCCTGATCAAGAGAAGCTTTTGCTATTTTTTCCCTCTTTGAAGCATCATTCACAATTATGAACTTGCAGCACTGAAGATTCCCTGAATTGGGAGCATTCAATCCTGCCTCAACAATCCTGCTCAAATGCTTGTCCTTTATCTTCTTGCCCCTGTAAGACCTGCAGGAAAACCTTCCAAAGACGGCTTTTTCAACATCCATAAAACTCAATACAAAAAATTGGTATTTAAAGTTTGTCATATGACAAAGAACAAAATCAAGACAACTGCAACTATCAGGATAAATATCACTACCCTGGCAATAATATTCATAATGCTCATAAACATCAGAATAAGAATTACTCCAAGAATTATCATCAGCAAGCCCAGGATTTCCATAATTTTTTATGTACTTCCAATTATATAAGATTTGGTTTGATTGAAAAGATTTTTAAAATTGAAAAGAGTATTTCTATTGATGAAGAAAAAGAGTGGTAATAAGAAGAGAAGATACCTAGTTATAACTGCCATTGCTCTTGCATCAATCTTGTTTCTTGCATTCATCGGGGCAAAAGCATACCTTTACATAAATTTATTATTGGGAAATGACCTTGTCATATCTATAGATTCTGACAAAAATAACTTGTTTCTGAAGAATGGAGAGGAAGATGAAATAAAAATAAAAATTTCATCAATAGCAAACCCATTCTGCACCCCCATATGCAGCTCAAAGTTCACCGACATAAGCGATAACATCCTAATTGAAGAGGATTATTTCGAGCTTAGAACACAGGCGCCAATAACAAAGGATTTTATCATATCAGCAGACACGAAAGGATCAGGGCAGAATCTTTACAGGTTTGACATCGAATGCAGGAACATAGAGACAAGCCTTTGCAACACAAAAGAAGAAATAAAATCAAAGAGCATTATAATAACCCTTGACCATGAACTTAATGATAAAGAAATAATAATAAGAAAAGAACTAGGAGAAAGGCTTTCCTCCCTGGCCAATAAAGAGAATCAAATAAGTTTTGAGCTTGATGAAATAAACAAGGCATTCCAGGATATGAATAAAACAACAATCCTTGGAACAAGAGATGATAAAATTCACAACAGCATGGAGAAAATGATGGATGTCAAAAGCAATATATCAAAAGCAACAGAACTGTGGAATAATAATGAAATATCTGCCCTTAATGAAAGCCTCAACAGTTTCGAGCTGTTTTTTTATGATTTTCTCCCGGAATTCAGCATGCTAAAAGAAGATTTCATCATGGAATTGTCTGCATACAACAACCTGACAGAAAATATAACTGATATGAGAAAGAATTTTGAAAGATACAACAACACAAAAGTGAACAAAGAAACTTTTGATGATGCTTATATTTTTATGGAAGATCTCAATGAATTTTTATCATCAATTGAAAAAAGGGATTATATCTTTTCAAAAGAATCATCATTCAGCATGATTTACACTAAATTTGAAGAGCTGTCCATAATGATAAATGAGGAAAAAACAAATCTAGATCATCAGCTTGACATTGCAATCAATGAATCGAAATTAAGACCAATAATATTTGATTTATATCCTGGCAATTTCACATTCGCATTGGATGAGCCTGCCCCAATATGCTGTATTTTCGGAAAATGCGAGAAATGCTGCGATGAGCAGTGCAGAGATGACAGAGATAAATATCCAATAATACTTGTCCACGGCCACAGCTTCAACAAGAAGACGTCTGCCGAGTACAGCTTTGACACTTTCAGCAGCTTGCAGAAGAAACTGGAGAATGACGGATATGTCAATGCAGGATCATTGTACAGCATCAGCTACGACAATATCACCAAAAGCATATTGGGAAAATCAAGAAACCCATTCAGCTTCAGAGTGAACTATTATTTTGATATTTTAAGGACAGACGAGGGAAATATTATAACACAAACAAAAACAGACAGCATAGACACATATTCAATAAGGCTGAAAGGGATAATAGACAATGTAAAATACAAGACAAACAAGGATAAGGTTGTTATAATCGCCCACAGCATGGGAGGCCTGGCTGCCAGAAGATACCTGCAGATATTTGGAAGCCAGGATGTTGATAAAGTAATCCTTATTGGAACTCCAAACAAAGGGATAAATGACAATGTGGAAAGAATATGCAAGTTATTCGGGACAGAGATTGAATGCAAGGATATGCATTACAGAAGCCTTTTCATAAACAAGATAAACACTGCAACCCCTGAAGTTCCATTTTACAACATAATAGGAACAGGATGCAGCATGGGGGATGAACAAGGAGATGGTATTGTTGAGGAAAAAAACGCATACCTTGAAGGAGCAAAAAATTATTATATAACTGGAGAATGCGATGAATCAAGATTTGACATCCTCCACAATAACATCCTCAATCTGGATAATCACCCAGAAGTTTATGAGATAATAAACAATTCACTAAAAGAAGGATAAGAGAAGGATAAGCTTTTATATTCCTTTGAATATAAAATTTTATGGAGCTATCAATAAAAAAAGTCTCTATTGACATAAAAAAGATAGGAACAAAAAATTACAATAAGGCAGATGACAGCTTTGAACTTTATGCATTGATAAATGCAACCGGAAATGATGAAATTATAATCAAGAGATATTATTACACCCAAAAAGGTGAAGAGATGGCTTCTGATTTTATAAAATTCATAAAGAGCAAGTTCAGCCATAACAACTATGACTCTGGAATGTTCAGCCACAACCTCATTATGATAAACAGGTTTGACGAGATAGAAGAAAAGATAATAACCTTCATAAAAAGGGCAAATGACAGGATAAAAGACTTCAAGAACTTCAAGTCAAGCATGAGCTATTTTGAAATGAATAATGTAATGAACAACCTGAGCTCTAATTTTTAATAATTTCATTCAATAATTCTGAAAATTTCTCTGTTTTCATATCATCCCAAGTGTAATGCCCATGTTTCTTAAGTTCTATCACTTTTCCGCCTAAATTTTTGCGATATATCTTCAAACTTTCTTTTCCATCTTTTTCCTCATCATCAGCAGTGAACATCAAAATTTCTCTTACTCTATTTTTAATAGTTTCATCAATATTAAATTCATAGAATTGTCTTCTTATTTGATAAAATTCTCCTGTTCCATATGGGATCTTCCATGGAGCAACTAAAATCAATTTGTTTACCCTTAGCTTATTCTCTGACAGATACCTTACTAAGAAAGCACATCCACAACTATGACCCACCAATATTGTATCTTCATCTATAGAATACTTTTCAAATTCATTTTTGAATTTATCGTAAACTGGCTCCCAAGGCTCCGGCATTAATGGAGTTTCAGTTTTTATTCCTTTTTTTGTTAATTCTCTTTTTATCCAAGGAATCCAGTGCTTGTCATAAGTTCTTCTTTTCAGGCCTATTGCCTTTTCAACATTAGAAGGACATCCATGAATAATAATGCAGTTTTTTTCCATTTTATTAATTTCGTTTTATAAATGCACCAACCGGGATTTGAACCCGGGTCACGACCTTGGCAAGGTCGCATTCTACCACTGAACTATTGGTGCATAACAACGACTATATCAACCCAAAAGAAAAGCAGTTTAAAAGTTTTTTTATAACCTCTAGATTATCAAAATAAAACATTAATTCAATAAATCTTTTAAGCTCTTAATATCGGATATATAATAATCTGGATTTGCTTCCATTAGTTTTTCTTTTGATTGATATCCCCAACCTAATGCAACAGTTACTACCCCTGCTTTTTTACCAGCATCAATGTCATGAGTCACATCTCCAATATACATAGTTTTTTTGGGATGAAAATTATTCCTTTTAGTTATCTCTAATATCATTTCAACCTTATCATGAATCCCCCCATTAATCTCATTGAAATATGACTCGATTCCGTAATTCTTTGCCTCTTTAATCAATTTATCATAAGGGTGGGAACTAATTACGATTATATTAATACCAAGAGATTTTAATCTTTCAAGTTCAGTTTTAACACCATCATAGATGAGTGGTTCATCAACTTGATGAATTGCTTCAGCATATAACTTATCCTCTTGTTCTTTTGTTAATTCAGGAATGTATTTATTCCAAAAAACCATATATGGAAGGGTAAATTCTCTTTTATATTCTTCCATTGAAATAGGCTCTCTTCCTAATTTTTTGAAAACCAACATTGATGCTTGATAGACTGAAGTAAAATCATCACTTAATGTTCCTGACCAATCAAAAATTATATTTTTTATTTTCATATTATTCCAAATTTGATAAAGATTAAAAATCTTCTTATAATTTTTTTATAGATAATTTTATATATACCGTATAGAATATAAATTATAATGAATCAAAAGTATGATATCCACAATTATTTATTTATGGGATTATTCCTGATAGTTGCGATAATCTCCTTTTTTGTGATAAAAGACATGGTATTTGCAATACTTTACAGCATAGTTCTTGCATTCTTTTTTTATCCACTGTATGACAGGATAAATTCATTAATCAAAGTCAAATCCATTTCAGCAATAATTGTCATATTCATAATAGTATTTCTAGTGACAACACCCCTTGTCTTTGTCTCAAACAGGCTTATCCATGAAAGCATTGAGTTTTATGGCATAATAAAAGATATTGACTTTGAATCAGCTCCTTTGTTAAAGGAAGGACTGCAGAATGTGATAACTACCATAACCAACGCTGCAAAGGATTTTTTAAATTCCCTGCCAACAAGACTGGTCAATATATTTGTGAGCCTGTTCCTGCTCTTTTACTTCTTTATTGATGGAAAAACGCTCTTTGAGAATTTCAAGAAATTACTTCCGTTAGACAAAAAAAAGAGGGATTCTTATTTTGCAGAATTCAGAAATGTCGCCTACAGCGTTGTTTATGGCTCAATATTGATGGGGATAATAACCGGGATATTATTTGGCATTGGGTTTTATATCTTTAACGTTGATTCACCGATAATTCTTGCCTTCATTGTCATGATACTGGTCATACTTCCAATTGTTGGCAGTGCTCTTATATGGATTCCTGTTGCAGTCCTGAAGATAATAAATGGTTATTCTGCGGATGGAATCGGGCTCATTATTTACGGATCAATCATCAGCTTATCGGGAAGCCTATTGTCATACAAAATCATAAGCACAAGAGCAAAGATGCATCCTGCACTGACTGTGATTGGAGTTATAGGAGGATTAAAATTTTTTGGTTTTATAGGAATAATATTCGGCCCTTTTGTTCTTGTATTATTAATAATGATGCTGAAATATCTGATCATCAAAAGATAAATTTATATATTTTGCAATAAAAAATTATCCATGAAAAGAGAGGGATTGTATTTTTTTTAAAAAATGAATCTGAGAATTAGAGACCTGAGCTTCTCAACAGGGGGGCCTTTTGTAGCAATAATGCACAAGGATGATGCAAAGGAGATAGACCTTCATGCAGGAGACAGGATAGTCGTAAAAAAGAACGGGAATGAGATAATTTCTGTTGTTGATCTGTCTGAAGACCATAATATAAAAAAAGGAGAGATAGGCCTGTTTGATGAAGTCCTTGAAAGATTAAATGCAAGAAAAGGAAATGTCAACATAAGCCTGGCAAAAAGACTGAAAAGCCTTTCATACATAAGAAAAAAGCTTGAAGGAAAAAGGCTCAATAAAAAGGAAATATTTGAGATAATAAAAGATGTGAACAGCAACAATCTGAATGAGGTTGAGCTGACTTATTTTGTTTCCGGATGCTACGGCCATGGGCTGAATATGCAGGAAGTTGAATATCTTACTGATGCCATTGTCAAGGCTGGACATAAATTAAACCTGAAAAAATATCCCATTGTAGACAAGCATTCCATCGGAGGAATTCCAGGCAACAGAACAACCATGATAGTAGTGCCAATAATTGCCTCTTTGGGATATACAATACCAAAGACGAGCTCAAGGGCAATATCCAGCCCTGCAGGAACAGCAGACACAATGGAAGCACTGACCCAGGTTAATTTTAATGTTAAAGATATAGAGAAAATTGTTGAAAAAACAAATGGGTGCATAGTTTGGGGGGGAGCTGTTGATTTAGCTTCAGCTGATGACAAGATGATAAAAGTAAGAAATCCATTAAGGCTTGATCCCGAAGGATTACTACTTGCTTCTATAATGGCGAAGAAAAAGGCAGTGAATGCATCACATGTTCTGATAGACATTCCGGTTGGAAAAGGGGCAAAGATAGAAAGAAAAAAAGAAGCAAGAAATCTGAAGAGAAGATTCCTGAAATTAGGAAAAGATCTAAAGATAAAGATGAAAGTCATAATAACAAACGGAAATGAACCAATAGGAAATGGCATTGGCCCAAATCTTGAAGCAAAGGATGTTCTTAATGTGCTTATGGGAAAAGGACCCGAGGATTTGAGGGAGAAGGCAATAAAAATGGCAACAATAATCCTAAAAATGCTCAATGCAAGAGATGCAAGAAGAAGAGTTCTTGGTTCACTTGATTCAGGAAAGGCATATGAAAAGATGAAAGAAATAATAAAAGCCCAGAAGGGAAACATATTCCGGCCTGAGCAATTAAAGGATGCAAAATTCAAAAAAGAGATTTATGCTGGAAAAAAAGGAAAAATAACCGAGGTCAGCAACAAGGATGTTTCAAAGATAGCAAGAATTGCCGGAGCTCCGCAGGACAGGACCGCAGGGGTATATCTAAATAAAAAATTAAAGGACAAAACCAACAAAGATGAACTGCTGTTTACAGTTTATTCAAGCAGCAAGAAAAGACTGAATTATGCTCTTGAACTGGTAAAGGAGAGAAACCCTTATATTATTTCTTCAGGAATTTTCTGGCATCATCCCAATAAGCAATTAAAAGAATTACAAAAAGCAGAATAATCACAAGAACACCCTCCTGAGTGAAAAAGTATGAGGGATATTTTGTCATGTGCTCTTCAACTGTCTTTAATGGATATGTGTTTATATCAAAAACAAAATTCCACCTTGAATCAAGAAATATAATCACTTCTATCAATCTTTGGTATAATGGCCAGAACAATGCAACTTTTCCAACAGTTAAGTCAAGAACAAGATGAGACATCAAGTAATAGAACGATATCCAAAAAACTTTCAGGCTTCTGCTGAGCATGTATATCATCAGGCTTAATAAAACAGGAAAAAATATATTGTGAAACAAAGACCTATGGGTAAAATCTATGAAAAAATCCATATCAGGAACCAAAGTGAGGAATGCAAGCCCAACTGCAAGCTTCTTGTCAATTCTTGGGAATGCTACCAGCAGGATTAATAATGGAATAATAAAGTGCATAAGCGGTTCCATAAGATTTTTAACTGATGCTTATTTATAAGATTTATGCCAGCGTCCCATAACTCGGTATTGGATTCGCCCCGAAAGCGAACGTCCTATGGACATCCAGGTTCAAATCCTGGCGCTGGCGTTACACTCTTAATTTTTTTATATCTTCAACAGAATGAATATGAATTTCTTTTTCATGGCTCAAATAACCATTCAGCAATCCCTCCTTGGCTAATTTTGGGAAAATATGATCTTCCAAGCTAGAACCTTGATATTCAAATATCCTTGGATCCGTGATAAATATGGGAGAAAAAACCAGGTTGCTGTCTGATTTTCTCGGCTTTTGATTAAACTCTATTACCTGCTTTCCCTCAACCTTGCATATTCCTTTCTTTGAAACATCAGGAGAAGTTGTCAGCATGATTGTAACCAATGGACTGCTTATCAGATGATCCTTCCACAATTCCCTGAGATGAATCTTGTCAAAAATCAGATCATTGAACAAAACAAGAAATTCAGAATTTATTTTTCCTTTCAAATGCCTTAGAGTATCTGCTGTTCCCTCAGCTGATTTTTCTTCAATATAATTTATATTCACGCCATACTCAGAGCCATCCCTCATCACATAAAAGACATTAGTCAAAACTTCCTTCGGCGCTATTATAATCACTTTCTTGAAATCATTCTCCCTTAATTTCATCACTGCCATCTCAATCAATGTTTTGCTCCTTATTTTTGCAGTCAGCCTGTACTGGTTTTCTGAAAGTTTTTGCTTTTCCAAAGGCCCTCCGGAAAGAATCACCGCGGTCTTGCTGCTGCCCAATGATTTAAAAATCAAATGCTCTATCGCCTGAGACCTGTTTCTTATGTTAATATTGTCTATTATTGAGTCTATGCTCTCCAGGGCTTTTCTGTTGATTGTTATTGATATCTTTTTTTTCATATATCACGCTGAAAGAAATAATATATATAAATATATCGGATAAAGTAGGATTAAGGTAAGATATATAAAGAAAGACTTAAAATATTTTATATGAATGTTAAAATGGGGTTGATTATTCCTTGGAAACAAAAAAAGTTTTAGTCACTGGAGGAGCTGGCTTTATAGGGAGCCACTTATGCAAGTATTTACTAGATAGAAATTATGAGGTGATATGCCTTGACAATTTTTTTACTGGAAATAAAAAAAATATCCTTCCCTTAATACATAACCACAATTTTGAGCTTGTGAGGCATGACTTAAGCCATCCCATTCATCTCGAAGTTGATCAAATTTATAATCTGGCATGCCCTGCATCCCCAATTCATTATCAATATAATCCTATAAAGACAATAAAAATGAGCACAATCGGAGTTATCCATATGCTTGGGTTGGCAAAAAGAGTCAAGGCAAGAATATTACAAGCATCTACATCTGAAGTTTATGGAGATCCAAAAGAGCATCCGCAGAAAGAAAGCTATGTTGGTAATGTAAATCCGATAGGGATTAGATCTTGTTTTTCTGAAGATACAGAAATTTTAACAGAAGACGGATGGAAATTATTCAAAGATTTAACAAAAGATGATAAAATTTTAACTTTGGGAGAAAATGATTATGTAAAATATCATAAACCTACTGAGATAATTAAAGAAAGATATGAAGGGGAATTGATAGAATTCAAAAATTCCAAAATAGATTTATTAGTTACACCAAATCACAAGATGTATGTCAAAAAAAGGGGTAAAAAGAATTTCGATCAAGTATCG
>Ga0209542_10009036_pt1 | contig 18391 bp, 21 predicted proteins | sample RifCSPhighO2_01_FD_184028 | JGI IMG/M metagenome (GOLD analysis project Ga0209542, IMG submission 184028) | Soil microbial communities from Rifle, Colorado - Rifle CSP2_plank highO2_0.1 (SPAdes) (version 2) | ecosystem: Environmental > Terrestrial > Deep subsurface > Rock core/Sediment ...
ATTTATTTATGGCCCGGGAATAAATCCGCCACCGCCACCTATAGGAGGGGGACTCCCCGTTGCTGCTGCGCCGCCACCACCACCGCCTGCTGCCGCAGCCACTGCTCCACCTACTGCTGCCGCCGTCGTTATAATCCCAATGGAAACCCCAAGCCGGGGGGTAAAATTTTCACCCACAAACCAGTTTGCATTTCTCACTCCCATCGCCATGCCATTCCCGCACAAGATGGTTTGGATTAGCGCGTTTTTGGTGCGCTGGTCTTCGGCAAACCTACGCACTTCAGGTGCGAATGTGTTTGGAGTGAGCGCGTCATGAACACCGCCGGTCACAATTGAGTACGCTGGACCAAATGCTGGCAAACTCAGTAAAAATAATCCCAGAGTATTTATTTTTTCAACAGACTCGTATCTTGTTTCGATAGGGAATGCATTGACCAGTTCCCCAACAACATACTTGTGAGCAACCGAGCGCTCATGCGGGTTTAGACCGGGCAACAGAAGCGGAATTGAGAGCGCCAACAATCCAGGACCCTGCATTGCTTCATGACGGGATTGGTAACTTCCACTCTTAAGATAATCCGTCATTTCAGCAACAAGAAGTTTCACCACCTGGTCCAGCCTGAGCTGATCAAGGGAACTGATTTCTTTTCCGCGGGGCATTCGTTCATTGACCTTTTTCGGTGAACCAAGATGCTCACGCAGTGGTTCGTATTGAACACCGACCAATGGCACAGTGAATGCTCTTACCACGTTCTGGTTTTGAGCCAGTGTTAGCGAATCATCTTGTCCTGTGAGACTTTGTTTTATAAGCTGGCTCAACTCATGCGCTTTTGCCATCTCAGGAATATTGCCCTCGATTGATTCAATATCCACGCGCGCAGTTATGATTGGCAGAATATAATCAAGAGCTTGCTGATTGAATTTCAAATCAGCTGAGAGTCCACCATAGGTTGTTACCGCGCTAAGATTCTTGCGCTGAGCATGAGTGAGTGTGTTCCTCGAAAGTTGCATGAGTAAACTATCCATTACAGCATCATCGGCTTCTGTCCAACCTACATTGAAATCATACCTTGTAGCTTTTTGTGCACTCCCAAAGAGCGAACGATTCACAAGACCTCCTTGGAACAGCTTTGCCAACACTCCATTCTGATATACAAGCTTATCCAACGCGTCTTGTTCTTTTACTTGTGCAGATGCATCTTCGGGTTTTGAGACTTGCACCACATACCTCGACCATCTTGGACTTGTCTCAAAAGCACGAGCGATACTCTTGGGAGCGCCTGGCTTTTCAAAAAATGAGTTTCGCCCCTGTGGTGTCAGCATCTCATACTCGCGCTCTGCAAGCGCAAAAATAGAATCACTTCCCAGAGCATATCTTTCCGCAGTCACTGCTTCACGCACAGACTCAAGAGCACTATTTTCTTCAACACGTGACTTATCATAATAGTGTTCACGATAGCCCGATGCAGTACACCCTGTGCTTGCTGCAATCGCGAGTGCGGCTAGCGTCGCATGTGCTGAACGGTTTCCCATATAATCAATTAAAATACATCCCCAAGCAAGAATTGAAACACAACAGCCCTATAAAGATTTCGGTGTTTGAGTATTCATGAATAGTAACAATTTAAAAAGAAAAGAAAACTATTCGTCAGCCCACTCGCCAGCAGGAGGTTCCTCGCCAGAAGTTTCATCTGCTTCCAAATCCTCTTCGTAAGCCACATCATCATTTTCCAAAGGCATCACGTCAGAAGTATCAAGAACTTCTTCAACCTCTTCCTCTTTTTCAACTTCCTCAACCACTTCTTTTTTTAACTTCTTGGCAGGCATCTACACCACCTCATCAGTTTATAGCCTACGAGAATGTGACCTGCGCGACGGACGAGCCTTCTCTGCACCCTTGCCCTTATGGCGAAGGCCGCGAACTTTCCTTCCCGCACTGGTCAAACCACGATGCACCCTCCCGCGATTCTGCGGAAATGCAAGGAATAAGAGACGATGGTCGCTCATGACACTCGGATGAGCCTTGTCCACCATGACAACCTCAAACCAATAATGCTTACCGTCTTCAGCGACGTAATAAGAGTTCAATACCTCGCAGTTCACATACGCGCTTTGGGCGCGCTCTTCCGCGATCATCTGATAATTTTTTCTTAAGTTTAAACGGGCACCCATATTGTGCGAGTGACGTCCACCACTCCAGTCAGGACGGCGGTGCGAACCACGGCTCACACGCTGTCGCACGACAAACACTCCCTGCTTTGCGCGATAGCCCACTGCTCTTGCGCGGTCCATCCTGCTTGGATGTTCCAAACGTTTGGTCACCGGTTCGTTACGCCAATCAATAAGGTTGGTCTTGATAGAACTAAAATCGTGCTTTCGGGTGTTCTGTGAAAGATATTTGAATAAGCCCATAACAAAGCGTGATTATGACCCGTTTTTAAAGGTTTCTGTTTTGACCATCAAACCCACTTAAGCTACTCTGCCTAGTCTCACCTAACAAATCATCAACAGGAATATTCAACACTGCAAAAATGCGCTCGATGCCTGGCACGACTTGATTTGTTATGTAATATTCTCCATCATAATCATCCTGCTTTGCCTCTTCAGGAAGGCGGACTTTGTCACGGATTTTTCCTTTTCCTTTTGCCACGATATATCGAATGATTGTCCCGCTCCCAACTCTCTCTCCTTTGCTTTCCATGCGCTGGGCGGCTGCGACATGCGGACCTACTGAAGTATATGCTCCGGTCCCTTTTGAGAGCGCCGTAGTGATGACGACTGACTCGATTGGCAATTTATTTTTCCGTAAATCCTCTACAACACATCTGACATATGCTTTCGCTTTTTTCGGATCGTGCTCTTTAAGCAAGATTTTGAGAACGGTTCCCTGAACTTCTCTTGCGATGACGCTTGAATTCCTCCGAATGGTCTCAAACCCACGGATTTTCATCTTGCCCTGCTCATCGATAAGCGCATATTTCTTTTTCGCTCCGCCCTCCCCTGCTTTCAATCCGACAAAAATCCCCGCAGGGTAAAACCCCTCATAATCCAGTTCCATGATGCCTGGAAGAGTCTTGTTTATATTTTCCATCAATGCAAGCGAATCATCTTTTGTTTTATTATCCAGAAGAAGAAAAATACTGTCTGTATCTGAATAGAGCACAGTGAATCCTTCTTTCTGCGCAGTGTCTATCGCCTGATGGATGTACTTTCGCGCAAACGCAGTCGTGCTCTCGGCACACTCAATGCAGTACCATCTTGCCGGCGCAAAAGCCATGTAGCCATAGAAGCTGTTTGCCAAAACTTTCAATGCTTCTGAGCGCGCGGCGAGGAGTGCGTCTTTTGAACTTTTGAGCTTCTTCTTGATTGCCCCACGACGCTCGATGAGTTCACCAATAACTGAACTGAACAGCCCTTTACGTTTTTGGCAGTACCAGAAAATACCACGCTCAGTCTCTATCCTTTCACTCTGCTCCTTGCAGCACGGACAATTCAATGTGCCTTTGCTGATGTTGTGCGAAGCGATGATGCTCGGGTACAAACTGCGGAAATCAAACACTGCTATGTTCTTGTAAAAACCCGGTTTTGGTTCGAACACGAACGCGCCCTTGATGCGGTCTGCCAACCGGTCGGACTCTTCTGTTCTTCTAGGTTTATTGAGAATTATTTCGTTCTGCGCACACGCCTGATGAATCAGATACCATTCAACAAAAATCGAGAACGACATGCGGTTAATGTCATACGGCGGCAAACGAATGATACGGACAAACTCGATCAGATTCGGAAGAACCTGTTCCGTCAATTCATAAGTAAGTTTACAATCCTGGAGATTATATCTGCAATAATCCTCAAGTTCTCGTGAGCCCTCATCCCACGCAGGAGCTAAATGCCCAATATCCACCGGATGCTTCTGTTCTCCCAAAAGTTCCTTGGAGACTGCGTCAAGTGAAAAACTATCGGTCTTCATCGAGCGGCCGATGACGCGGCGGATGAACTTGAAAATGTCCAGATGAGCTATTCCAGTGACTTTTGCCTCGCTTTGGGTTTTTCCGCGAATCTCAAGTGAGCCATAATCAAGACAGATGTCGAGCTTTGTCTTGTTGACCTTGGCACGCTCGACTAAATAGGGAAAATCAAAACCGTCTGTAAAATATCCGGCAAGCATATCCGGAGCGTACTCTGCGATAGATTCTGCGAAGCGCAACAAAGCGTCGCTCTCTGTTGGAACGAACTCAATCCACGGTTCTTTAGTTGAAAACTTTTTCCAAGTTATGACCCGTTTGAAATCTTTACCGTACAGACCAAGCATCAGAACTGGATTTTTCTTCATATTCATACGGTTGTCAGGATTATACGTCTCAATGTCAATCGCGAGCATTTTTGGTTGGAGAACTTCCTCGCTCACGCAATGGATGGACTTCGCACGGAACGCAGGAACCTTGAATTCGGAGGCAATCTCTTCGCACTCAACGTCTGTTTTGACCAGCGGAACTAGCTTTTTGTCAATAAGGTATCTTCGCACGTAAAGAATATCATATTCATAGGCCCCCTCAACCCCTGCGAGCTGAATTGCCTTGTCCTTAATAATGGGAACTGCTTTTGGAATGTTTGTGAAAATTTTGAGGGCGTTGATTTCGTGCTCGTTCAGACGCTTTCTTACTTGTTCCACGCGGACGACTTTATGTTCGCCATCTACAAGCTTCCCCAATTCTTCCAGATCAGGTGTACCAACAACGTAAAAATAGGGTTCAAACTCTTCATCAATGACACAGATTTGCTTGCCCTCAACCGTCCTGCCAAATAGCCAAACAACTGCCCTGCCATTGCGGATTGCGTACTCAATTTCTGTTGGGTAAAATGAAAGTCTCACAGACAGAATGACGATGAATGTTGTTTAAAAAGGTACCTAGACCAACACTGCCTCAATAAATTCGGCACAGGTTTTCATCATGCCCTGGACATCAGCAGAATCTTTGCATATCAGCTCGGTAACATACCGCTCATAACGTGTATACTCTGCCACATCACTAGTAATCAAGAATATCAACCCTTTGTAACCTTGCGCTCGCGCAGCTTTTGCAAATTCACCACCAGTCAATCCTGGCATATCGCCATCCGTAATTATTGCCACCACATAATCAAGCGAGTCAAGCGGAGCAGCCTCAGAAAATAACTGTATGTCCACTTTACCTTTAAGATCATTGCGTTCCAAAAATGATTTGTACAGGTTTGGAAGGCCATCCTTATCATCACAAATAAAGAAATTGCCTGAAATACGCAAAATTTGCTTAGTCAAGACACTATCTTGACACTCGCTATCCCAACCACCGCAAGCAGTGGGGTATTACGCAGCAAACAACTGTTTGCCTTGGTTCAAATCTGATTCGAACCGCGAGTTTTCTTTGGCTTCGCCAAACCGGCAATTTCTAATTCCATTTTGGCTTCCTATATCGCCGCAAGCGGCGGGGTATTAAACCCAAAATCGAATAAAGCAATTGCCTGAAATACGCAAAATTTGCTTAGTCAAGACACTATCTTGACACTCGCTATCCCAACCACCGCAAGCGGCGGGGTATTAAACCCAAAAAGGAATAAAAACTTTCTTCATATATACTGAAAAATAAACAATTACATAAAAAACCTTCTATTTGACTTTCTCCCAAGCGATACCTTTTTAATACTGTGCGTCTGGATGAAATCCATGCTCACAACAAAAGAGGTGGGAACGCCAGGGCCACAACGCTGTCCCAATTGCGGCAAGCAAATGCTTTCGTTCAACACTGAACAGAACACCTTGCGATGCAGCAACTGCGGCTACGAGCGCAAGATGCAAACATGACCGACATCCACAAAGCACAACGCGTCGGAGTTTTTGTCGACGTGCAAAATCTCTATTACTCAGCACGCTCGATTTACAACACCCACGTCAACTTCAAAGCAATCTTGACCGATGCGCTGAAAGGAAGGACGCTTGTACGTGCACTCGCATACGTCATCAGAACAGAAGAGGCAAATAAAGAAAAATTTTTCGACGCGCTCGGTCACATCGGATTTGAAATCCGCGCAAAAGACCTTCAAATTTTTTACGGTGGGGCAAAAAAAGGAGACTGGGACATAGGCATCGCAATGGACTGCATCGAACTTGCGCCGCGCCTTGACACCATCATTCTCGTCAGCGGAGACGGCGACTTTGTACCCCTTGTCGAGCACTTGAAACGGGCACTCGGCTGCAGAGTCGAAGTTGCCGCATTTGGAAGAAGCACCAGTGGTAAACTTAGCGAAGTTGCCGATGACTTCCTTGACCTTGACAAGAACTCAAAACGATACCTTATCGCAACAAAAAGCACACATCCGATTCAAAAAGAAGCAGTAACAAAACAAATAGGTGGAATAAATGGAGCTAAACCAAGACAACTTTGAAGAAAAAGTTGTGAAAAGCAAAAAAATGGTCGTTGTGGACTATTTTGCTCCGTGGTGTCAGCCGTGCAAAATGATTGCACCAGTGTTTGAAAAACTATCCAAGCAGTTGACACACATCATGTTCGCAAAAGTCAACGTCGACGAAAACAGCCAACTTGCCAGCGACCAAGGCGTGATGAACATCCCTTGCGTCATCATCTACAACAACGGCGAAGAAGTCGACCGAATCGTAGGATTCCAAACCGAGCAGCAACTGAAAAGCAAGATTATAAACTCACTCTCGTGATAATCATCATCAACTTCAAAACGCACGTGACAGGAAAAGAAGCCACAAAGCTTGCACGCCTCTTTGAAAAAATTGCGCGCGCGAACAAAGCAGCGGTTGTTCTTGCAGTAAAGACAAACGACCTTGGAAAAATAAGCTCCCTGGTAAATATACCGGTTATTGCTCAGCAAGTTGACAACTTTTCACGCATCAAAAAAGGAATCGGTTCGCTCATCAACCATTCTGACCACCCCCTCACTCTTTTGGAAATCAAACGTGCAATTGCACAATTACGCAAAAATAGATTGATTTCTATCGCTTGCGCGCCCAATTCCACAATTGTCAAAAAAATAGCGAGGCTTAAACCTGACCTCATCGCCATCGAACCACCAGAACTCATCGGCGGAAACAAATCAGTCTCCACCACAAAACCCGGCGAAGTGCGCAAGGCAGTGCAAGCTGCAAACGGAATCCCACTCCTCTGCGGAGCAGGAATCAAGACGCGCGCAGACGTAATTGCGGCACGAAAATTAGGCGTGCAGGGAATATTGATTTCTTCAGGCGTCGTGAAAGCAAAAAACCCCGGGAAAGCACTCGCCGAACTTCTTCATTGAGCCTTGTTCTTCTTGCGCAACTGATCAAGCTCAATCCACTTGTTCGAACGCTGGTCATACACGTAAATCCCGGTTACGATGACTGCAAAAACCAAAAACATCCACCTCATCGTCTTTATTTTTCCCACACTGCCTGAAACAAAACCAGTCGGCACTTCCATCGCCGCACGTGGCTCAAGCGGAGGAAGCACAACATATTCCTTGTTCTCTTCCGGAGCAGGAGACGGCCGGTCCAATTGTGCGATCTCCACTGGAACATACTGCTCTTCGCTTGGCAGAACCATAACACGATCAGTTGAAGACACTTCTTGCGCACCTTTCTTGACTGCAGCCAAAATAACATTTTCCGTCTGGTCCGCAAATATACGTACGCTATAATTTGCCACAAGAGTTCCATCAACAATAACTGCTCCAGGCAGAATCCGATCAACTTCTACTGCTGGAGCCTCAACCTCAAACTCAAAAAATGCGTTCTGAACATTGGGCTCTATACTACCTTGCGACCATGTGACACTTTCATCATCCTTGCTTGAAGTCCAGCCATCATACGATTCAACATATGTGACTGGAATCGCAGAGATAAGCTTGATATCATGGATGATTTGCCCACCCTTATTATTTATCTCCAACTTGAGCGTGGATACTGTGGATTCGTAGAGAACTGAGGGTGAAACAGACACTTCTAGCGCCCCCACTGTGGTGATAAGCCCTAAGAAGAGCAGAAAATACTGAATTTTCATACACACTGACCTCCTTTTTAAACTAAAACTGCCAAAAACTGCAAATCTATATAAATTGCATAGTTTATAGAGATGGACTATATATGTTGTCGTCAATATATCTCTATAAAATCTATAAAAAGAGCAATATGACATCGACAGCCATTAAAGGGTTAGTGCTTTCTTTTGGTTTCTTTGTATTCGGCATCCTACTCTCGCCCTATGTCCCTGTGGTTGCAACAGGTATGCTGAGCGCCCCTTCAACACACATCCCTTTCGAATCCATCGAACTCTACCAGAATGAGCTGCGCATCAAAGAACCCAATCTTCAATACGCACAAGTACGTTCTGGCTCCATGTCCCCAGTCATCCCTAAAGGAGCAACAATTGTTGAGAAAAAACCGAACTCGCCACGCGACATCCTTATTGGAGACATCATCTCATTCTACGAACCAGTAAGCAGACAAGTGGTTGTCCACCAGGTGACTGACATTTACGCAAGAAAAGAAGGAACACACTATGCAACTCAAGGTGTCGCCAACCTCAGAGAAGACCCCTGGAAAGTACCATACACTAGCGTCCAAGGAATTTTGGTTGCAGTACTGCGCTAAGAAACCCGCACTACAACTTGATAGATTTTCGCCGAATAAAACGCTGCAACATTTGTCTTATACGCATCAAGAGAACACGGCGCGACAGAAGAAGAGTCATAGACACACACGTTGAACACATAGTCACCTTTCTGAGTCGCAACACCGAGTGCTGTGTTGACATCTGCCTTGATAAGTACCGGCATCACTTTCTGCTCGTTTTTCTGCAGCAAAAATGGACCAATTTCTTTAAAAGAACCAAGCCACTTTGAATCCACGTATTGACGGTCAACAGAAACCGGTTTGCCATCCGGAGCTGATGCACCCGAATAACTCACCTGCATAGAAAATTCTCTGCTCGTTGCCGGATTACGCACCCCCACACCAAACGTCGCAGGCTGGCCTCGCTTGACAACCTGCACAGGGAACGGAATTGAAACCAGTTTGTTTCCTGCACGCAACGAATTCATCACTTCAGCCCGTGTTTGCTTGTCGATTTCAGCGCTCAAGGTGTCAACATCACCAAACCATTTGAAAAGCAAATAAACTGAGATTGAAAAAATAAGAATTGAGAATATAAGCAAAACTATTATTCCCACGCTGAACTCAATACCTTTCTTATTCATTCCCCTGCGCTTCATCCCGGACTCACCAAAACAAGCTTGCCCAAAGGTTTTTGGAACACGCCCTCCTGGACCTTCTCATTCTTGACGTACGAATACCCTATCGCAGCAGTAATCGTTCGCTCATCCTCTGCGACACTTTGAGAAGGAACAGTAATTGAGAAAGTAATCGGCGTCTGGCCAACCTCCTTGTTGACTTGAGATTCCGCAATCACTTGCGCGCCTTCAAGCAAACGCACGGTTTTGATGGTCACCTTGCTAACTTCCGTATCCGCGCGCTGCTGAACAACATCTATTGTGAACACGTCTTTTGTCGTGTCAAACGGCGCGCTGAATTTATAATTCATGCTCAGCTCAACAGGACCCAAGTCACGCGTCTCAAAAATGTTATTTGGCGTGACTATTATGCTTGGCCGAAGGGAAACAACACACTCATCTTGCTCACATGACTCTTGTGTGAAACTTCCTCCGCCAGTACACGTGCCACAGTCCGTTATACAGGTACACTTGTTCTCGTTCGTGTCACAAACACTATTCCCACACGCGCCCGGGACAGGCTCATGCGTACAAAAACTGGTCTGTGGATCGCAGAAATCGCGCGTTCCGGGATTCAAATCATCACAACTTGCTGGACAAGGATATTTTGAAACAGGATTGACAAACAAAAACTTCTCGCGGTAATTCACATTGAACGAACTTTCTTTTCTCACTGGCTTGTCGCCCTGCAGAACACCATACTCGTAACGGACTTTCAACACCAAACTGTTTAACTCGTTTTCGACCTCGAACGCAGGAAAATCAAGAATCAACCCCTCGTTCAATTCCACTCCTTCCCAAAGCGGCCGGTTGATGTCCTTCCGACCCAGCACGAGCTTTCTTCTATCCTTAGTCATGCCCGAAAGCTCAACATCAATAATCCGCTCGTCACGATTCTGCGGACCTTGCTCAAGACGGATCGCGACTGTGAATAAATCTTTTTTGAGGTTGAACGGCTGGCTGTAACTTGACTGGATGTGGAACTTATCGCCCGCATTTGAGATGTCATTGACTGAAGATAACGGACGCACTATTCTCGCAGGAACTCCTTGAACACACTTATTGTTCACCAGTTGATATTCCAAATATTGCTTATCTTTCACTTTCCCTTCACACGCACCACAATCACTTGCACACGTATTCTGGTCCTCCCCTATCTCAAGTTCACATTTATTGTTGCCACAGACATTCGCAAGCGGAGCATACGCACATTTGCCGTCTGTGCATGACACAATGAAACCTGGCGCTGACTTTGCCGTGCAGTCAGAAGCTTTCGAACACTCTGGCTTTGCGCAGCTTGCGAGAAGTAACAATAATACAACACCTAGTATGTATGCACACCTCATTTTCATATGAGCATAGAGAACGCGATTTATAAAGGTTGCTTTGCACAGAAGCACCAGATTTTTATAACTCAGCTCATACTTTACGTAAATGGAAGACTTGCTGGTGCAATTTTTAATCGAGGCTCCTTTTCGATACCCTGTTAGCATGTTAGGATTACTTGTCCTGCTTGCAGGTTTTGTATTACACTACGCGTATGGCACGTTTCGTTGGCTTATGCTCGCAGGAATCTTTATCATATTCTTAGGACTAGTTATTGGCGAGCACGCACGAAGGCAAAAGAAGAAAAGAAATTAAGTTATCTCAACCGTTCAAACTCGCGCACGATAAACCAGGCAAACACGACCATGACTAGCGTTCCTGCAAGAATAAACCAAAGACCATCGTTGAGCTCGGACGTGATTGCGAAGTACAGACCGACACCCAGCAAACCAGTACCTAACCATAAAAATTTGTCCAGGACGAGCTTCATGATTTCGAATTCCTCGGACTGGGTCATATGGCGTTTTGAACCTGCACCTATGGTTTTGTAGAGTTCGTGTTCTACAAAATTCAACTTAGGCTCCATCGTTTTTGCTTTTTTCATTTTACACCACGTTCAAGACTACTGATTTGCTTGCGTACGGAACCTGGTCAGCTACGAAATCATGCTCCTCGCACTTGAGGTCACCAGGCGACTTGTACACGTTGACCTCCATGCTGTAGCGGTCAGACTTGATTCCTTTGACAAGAATTGTACCATCATAGGCATTCCCTTCAAAGTTCTTCAAATCAAACTCGCCATTGAGACTCTTGAACCAGTTCTGGTCACTTGGGACCGGGTCCAATGTTGAAGAATCATAACCACCAACTACAACAGGATTTGACTTCCCATCAATACAATCTGAATTTGGAGTGAACGGCTTGATGCAGCGCACTTCAACACGGAAGCAAACGCTATCTTGTTTAGGGTCATCTTGATATTTAGGATTCGCAGCGGTGTTTAGCACCCCAATCACAATGTTCTGCGGAGTCCCTTTGGTCACCTGCTCCGGGAATGAAAAGGTCAACAGTTCGCCGCCCTCCTTCATCTGGTCCTTCAATTGCTGCTTGATGATACTGAGTTGGTTTCCCACAAGCTCGGTGCCCGCACCAAACTGTTTCTTGATAAAACCAATACCTAATCCAAGAATAGTAATCGCAATGATAAGAACAACAATCGCCGTGATAGAGAGCTCAAGGGCTCCACGCTTATTCATAATACACCTCTTTGTTAACATTGTTAACGACACTTAACTATAGCACAAAGAGATAAGCTGAAAACAAGTTTTCAGCGCACCTCTTTATATCTGCAACATACACGTCAGGATATATAAATGTTACCTTGCACTTTTTCCTCTATCGGCAGAGCAACTCGGACCTCAGGCACACCCGCTGCCACACCGTCAAACTCACTTCCAATACGATACGCATTCGCCATAATGGTAAACGTGATTGTTTGGCTCGCAATCGCAGGCAAAACAGTCGAATCAACAGCGTGAACCCTTTTAAAACCACGCGGCCTTCCCAGAACATCACTTTCAAACATCCCTGGGCGCTTGCGCATAGGAAAACTCCCTCCATAATGATTTGCGCCACCTGGCTTGCTTGATTTTACCAAAGGAAGCAAGGGAAAAAAACCCAAAAGTCTATGATTGCACATCAATTTCCAAAGAATTGCACGAAGCGTTTTTTTAGATTTTAACGGCAAACCTCGAACAATAAGCTTTCCCGACTTATCCAGCGAAACATCTATTTTCCCTGAACTGTCCGAATGCAAAAAAACTTTAAGCACGACCACGTGACCCATCACAAACTTAAACGGAATCGCAAGCAACTTACACAACACGCCAAACTTTTTCTTCAGCCATTGGTCATACACATCATTATACGTATACACCTGCGCGTGAATGTGCCGCTTGTCAAGAGCAGTATCAAGTATTTCAACATACAGCTGACAAAGCGTGTGCAGTTTTTTATGCACTATATCCCTTACCCCCTTGTAAGCAAAACAGGGAACCAAAAACTGCTGAGAATCCCGCAGAGTAACTTTCTTACCAACCGCGTTCATTGAAGCAAGCAATATTTTTGTTGTAGGAATCGCCCCACACCCAATGAAAACGTGTGAACCACTGAACTCACAAGGCTCTTTTTTTGACCTGCTGCGCGCAACAATAGTCACTCCTTCTTTTTGTTCAACAACCTTGTCAACAACCACATCAGGAACATACGTGAACGTCTCATATTTTCTCAATTCATCAATCGTACCTGCTGCAGAATAAATCAACTGATTTGGACAACCATACAAGCACAGCCCGCAATACACACAACCTGGCTTACTCTCCTCCGCTGCAAAACGCACCGCTAGGCGTGAACTCCCAAAACGAAAACCCTGCTCATACAACTCAGTCTTATGCTTGCGAAAATGTCCAAGCAACAATGTTGCCTGTTCACTAGGATTGAACGTATCATATTTTTTAGTATATAACGGGAAACGCTGCACAAGCTCGTCCTTCACTGCCGCAATTTTCATGAACGAAAGCACTTTGCGATAATACGGAGCCAACTTCTTAATCTTCACAGGCCAGTCCACAATATCCTCATCAATATACGGAAGCACTGCCGCTCCCCAAACTGTGCTCAACCCACCCTTAGCAAATGAAGGCCTACAAAGCGCACCTTGCACATCAAGATGAATATGGTCCTGAACCTCACGGTATGGATAATCAGAACCGTAACTTAACTTATACGGCCCATCTTTTGCCCCCACGTCCAACTTGCACTTTATCTTCTCCACCAGTTCGGCAGGCCATTTTTTCTTCTTTTGCAGAATTGCAAGAATTTTTTGCTTGTCTTTGTCAAGAACAACTCCTGCATCTAGCAAGGTCACTTCATACCCTTTTGCAAGAAGCGCGTGAGCACAAGAAACTCCTGCAGGTCCTGAACCTACAACGTATATCACCTTTTTATGAATTTACTCACCCTATAAAAAGTTAACGCGCAAACCCCTCAAAAAAGCAATTCCGTTCTTACTTTGCTTTGTGGACTTCACGCACATAACTTATTTAAAGCCACTTTCCGAGCTATTTCTTACATGAAAAACAAACACGCACTCATCATTATACTCTGCATTTATGCCTTGTCTGCTCTCGCACTCAACCTTGTCTTTGACCTCACCATCTCCAATTCGTACCAGCGCGCAATCACCGCAGGAAGCATTGCGCAATTACTCCACAACGAACCAGGAAAACTCACCGACATCACAGCACTAAAAGCCTATTTTATTGACGGCCATGCGCACTACAAGCTATTTTCAGGAATTTCAGACTGGCAGCCACTCCAAGTCATCCTCTTAACTGCTGTCTTCTTTTTCTTCGGAATCAACACCTTCAGCATACTCCTTGTTCCACTTGCCATAACCATCCTCACACTCATATATCTCTACCGTCTGGCACTTGACAACTATCACCGCGAAAATGTCGCAACACTCACTATCCTCCTTGTTGGACTTTCCACCCTTTTTCTCTATGAATCAGCAAGCTTACTCCTCGAAACAGGAATCACTCTATTCACCACCATGACCATCTTCTATTTTGCACGATATTTAAAATCGCGCACGTCACGCTCATTCTACCTTGCCGCGCTCTCCCTTGGCCTTGGCCTACTCTACCACATTCAAATGGCATTTGTCCTGCCCGCAATGTGCATTGTCTTCCTCTGGAAAACCCCGCTTAAACCATTTTTCACCACGCCAAAGAATTACCGCATGCTCGCCATCGCTTGCTGTATCATCTTAACTGTGCTCATTCCATTTATTGTTCGAGAAATCGTCCTTACCCACGAAGGAATTTCTGTATTCAAAACCAGGGCTGCCACGCGCGTCAATTATCTCTACGAGCACACCGTCACAAAACCAGGGTTCGTCACTGCAAATGACTTTGAATTCCAAAACCCCCTCCCTTGGTACAAAAAAGAACTTATTCTCAACCGCTACCTTCTTTCCTATCTTCAGAAAGCAGTCGTCACGTTCTCTGCGTTTTTCTTCAACTGGATTCTAGCACCACTGGCATTCTTCTGGTTATTCGCACGACGAAAAAAATGTAACGATGCTGAACTTATCATTCTCCTATTCTGCATTACCACCCTCTCCATTTTCACTCTTGAAGGACTCCTCCCTCGCTACGTCATTCCAGCAGCAATACTCTTCACCACCTTCGCCGCACCAGGCGCATACCTTTTGCCCAAAAAAGTTTTCAAACCAGTACTTGCACTCGTCATCGCAATCCTCTTCATTCAAGCCGGGCTCTTTTTTGAACGTATTTACCAAGGAGAACATGTCCAGTCAATGCAACATGATTATGACACCACAGCAGCATACATCCTTAACACCACCACTGGAAATTTCACTGTCATCACGACACGCGTTTACCAAATGGCGTTCGCAGTCATGCGCAGAGATATTGAACGACGCGCCTATGTTGAAATGGTCCCATTCAACCAAACCTCTTTCACCACAATGCTGGAAGGAAATTTCAGCACCCCTGAACTTCTTGCAGGAACATCACTCCCCTACCCTACCTCGCGACCACCTGTTCGCTACGTTATCGTTCATGAAGAACTTGAAACTGGCGCTTTACAAGGAACTGCAGACTACAACGTGCGCGACTACCTTGAACACTACCCTCACGCTAATCTTGCCAAGATAATTCCCTCCGCGTTTCCAAACGCGACAACTTGGATTTATTCCATCAACTAGAAACGTTTATAAGTCACTGATTACCTGAGCAAAAAAATGATTTACTTAAGTATTGTCGTTCCAGTGTATAATGAATCTGAAGCGATTCAAGACACAATAATACGAATTCAAAAAAGCACCAGCTCACTTTCCTACCCCTGCGAGATCATCGCAGTAAACGACGGCTCAACTGACAACACGCTCTCAATTCTCAAAAAAATTACGGGCATAACTGTAATCAACAACCCCTACAACCTAGGATATGGCGCATCACTTAAAAAAGGACTCAGCGCGGCCCAAGGAACATGGGTTGCCATCACTGATGCAGATGGAACCTACCCTATTGAAGACCTCCCAAAACTGCTCACCCATATCCCTGAATACGACATGGTTGTAGGAGCGCGAACTGGAAAAAACGTTCACATTCCCTTCTTTCGCAGACCCGCAAAATGGATTATCGGCAAACTCGCCAACTTTATGACCGGCAAAAAAATTGAAGATATCAACTCAGGAATGCGCGTGTTCAACAAAACCAAAGCAATGGAATTCTTCAAACTTTACCCTTCAGGATTCTCATTCACTACCACCATCACTCTTGCATTTTTTACAAATGACTACACCATCAGGTACGTCCCAATTAACTATTTCAAACGCATCGGCAAATCAATCATGGGAGAAAAACCCACACCAAAAGCATTCAAAAAGTTTCTGGAATTCATCACGCTCATCTTCCGCATAATCATGTACTTCCGACCGTTAAAATTCTTCCTTGTCCCCGCCCTCGTACTTATCTTCGCAGGACTTATTGATGGAATTTACGAAGTCACGCACGCCCCCACAGGGCTTGGCGATTTGCCTGTGCTTTTGCTTATCATTGGAATCCAAACAATGCTCATAGGCGTTCTCGCTGATTCGCTATCCAAAAAGTAAGTCACCCATGGCAATTGAACTACTCCACTCGGCAGGGAAAAAACTGTTCGGCATCAAAATTGTACGTTATACTATTGTAGGAGGAGTAAGCACCGCATTCACCTTCTTCACAACCCTGTTCATAACTGAATATTTTGGGGTGAACTACCTAATACCATACGTTATTGTGTTAGGACTCGTCACACTCTTCAACTTTTTCCTCGCCATGAAGTTCATATTTAAGGTCAAAACAAACTATCTCTCACGATTCATCCGCTACCTCGTTGTTTACGTCATCAACGTCCTCCTTGTCAAACTCACCGAGAAATATCTCCAAGTACACTACGCATTTGCAATCATCGGAGTAACCATCCTTTTGTTTTTGGTAAAGTTTTTAATCTACGACCATTTTGTGTTTCATCACAATAAAGAAATTCCTTCAAAATGAAAAAAGAGAAAGCAGACAGAAAAACGCGGGAACACGACCTACACATCAAGCTCGCACACGAGTACGATGAAAAGCGCGAAGGAACACGCAATGGACGTTACTACTCAAAAGAATGGCTGCGCGCAATCATCAACCAGATAGACCTTTCAAAAGTAAAAAGCATCCTCGACATCGGCTGCGGGACAGGAATACTATACGAGGTTTTGAAGGAAGAACATTATATTGGCACTTATGTTGGGACTGATTTATCACCTGACATGCTTGAAGTTGGCCGCAAGCGATACAACGGAATTGACCTGCGCGTCATGGACTGCGAAAACATGGAGTTTCCCTCGCGCTCATTTGACGTCGTTTTCATGCGCAGCGTTTTACACCACGTCCCACATCCAGCCAACGCAGTCAAGGAAATGAAACGCGTCGCGCGTAAGACCATCATAATTGCAGAACCAGCGCGCAACATCATCACCTCACTCCCCCGCTATCTATCCAAAAAACTAACCAGCCACTTCGATGAAGACCACACCCATTACTCCGTAAGTCAGCTGCAAAAAATCCTCAAAAAAGGAGGGATTGAAAAGTGCAGACTCGTCCACTTTGGATACCTCGCATACCCCTTCGGATTCACCGATATTCTTCCAGGAACAAAATATGTCCCACTTATCGCACTTAAAGGACTGTTCAAACTCGACTTGCTCTTTTCACGAATCCCACTCCTTCGCTACTTTAGCTGGCACTTGACGGCGATTTGTAAGGCGAGATAGGTTATTAAGTTCTCAGCAGTTAGCTTTTTTCATGGCAGATGAAGAGAAGTTTAACGAATACCTCACTATATCGTCTGCATTTATGAATGTGAAGTTACGACTAATGGTACAGAATCCGAGACACATTCGGCAAGATATTGAAATTGACAATGTGAGTCAAAAAGGGAAGATCTTGTTTGTATTCGAAGGTAATAGAGGTTCTCCAGATATTAGTCAGTTAATGTATAGATTTACGCTCTTTTCATTCCAAAGAGCAACTTTGGTGAGAATGGGAAGATTTTTTGATTATACCAACATACGCGTGTTTTACTACAATCTCAAGAAACAAAGAATTATTGAATATTCGAGACAAGGTCAGGTTATTCAAACCTTTGCATATTCTACGACTGTTGAACTCATCCAAATTCTGCAAAAGCTTTAAAAAGCCCAATTCCTGTAATTTGTGCATGGGAGAATACAATCTTGAAGGTAAGACCAGGGAAGCGTTCGCTGTATTGTGGGATATTCTCGCAGACGAACGATTTTTGCCTAAATGGGGCTATGAACTTTGCTTGAATCCTGCAGATCCCGAGTACACTTCAGGTTTCGCAGAAGATGGATATGTAAAGGAATATAAGCAACTTAAGTATAACCACTCATCTGGCTTTGATCTCTTTTTCGCGTTTGACAACCTCACCGGAAAACACACTGGAAAATTGCGCATGAACATACCGGATGCTCACAAGACAGAAATCGACAAGCGCGCTGGACCAGTTATTAAATTGCTGTCTTCTGCATACGAACCACGCAAGTAAATCAATTACTCTTTGAACTCTCTACAGGCGTGCATGTATACTCAGAAATGTTCAACGGCGGCGCTGGCTCGTTTCCAGTGATTGCGTCGCTCCACGTATCAGAGCCAAGCGAAGT
>Ga0209542_10009038_pt1 | contig 18387 bp, 18 predicted proteins | sample RifCSPhighO2_01_FD_184028 | JGI IMG/M metagenome (GOLD analysis project Ga0209542, IMG submission 184028) | Soil microbial communities from Rifle, Colorado - Rifle CSP2_plank highO2_0.1 (SPAdes) (version 2) | ecosystem: Environmental > Terrestrial > Deep subsurface > Rock core/Sediment ...
TGCTGGGTAGAAATGTTTCATTTACTGACGAAACCCGGCGTATGGGTATTGAAAATTTATTCGGCAAACCGCTCAGTATTAACTATCTCCTTTTTGAAGACCTTATATGGCAGGATGAAGAATCGGGCACGTTTACAGCATTAATGCAAGAGATAGACGCTCTTGTGCAGAAAGGGGATCATGTTCGCATGAGTGAGTACAGCGCAGCGCTGCGGCAGATCTATCTTCAGGGCCATTCCATTGAATCAAAGGTGAAGGAACTCACGAGGATTATGAGTGAACAAGCACCCCTGCCTGCGCATCGGCTGGCTGAACAATTTGGGCCCATCACTCTTTCAGCGCAGGAGTCAGCAGATTATAAAAGACGTACTTCTATCATCATGAAGAGCGCTCGGTCAAGGATGAACGGTTTATTGGCCAGGGTATATCATGAATACACCGGTGTTCGGATCCGGAAGCTCGACCATGCTGCAATCCAATGTTTAATGAGTGCTTCCGACGAGGATCTCGGGAATGCTTTAAAAAAGGTTTATGAGCGTAATGATGGCCATGAGCCAAGTGTAAATATCAACAAGAGGCCCTACGTCAAAGATTTCATCACGGCACATGAGGACGCATATAAGAGACATATTCAGGAGATAACGAGGAAGTTGTCATCAGTAATTGGTGTGCTGCAAGGAGTTAATAATGAACAAATCGAAATGATGCGGGATTCTCTAGCTGATTTCCGTACTAGCGTAAATGTCATTTACTCGAGTTTGCAACAGAATAATCTCATCGATATGGGCCGGGAGGATTTTAAAGTTGATTGGAGGCTTATAGGCGAAGAATGTGAGCGCACCGCTCAGAAAGTGATTCAATACATAAAGGAGTACGACTCGCTGCTCGTATCACGTGTGGAACTGCTCAACCAGGAAGGTAACACGCGGTTTTTGAGAATCAACCGTAGTCACCGACTAGATTTAATGGAAGGTCTTGAAACGTCTGTCAATCAGTGTCAGGACGCATTGAATACATTAAAAAGGTATCTAAGTGATCAGCGTTGTCAGCAAATATTTGATAGGGCGGCGCAGATGGTGGATAGGCGTGAATTTCAGGGGCCGTCGAGTGTAAGGCGGATAGTCAACCAATTGAGTAGTTCAGCTCGTCTCGCTGCTGTAGGAACCGTTCCCCGGTTATACGAAGCGATCGCAAGTGGGGCGCGTGCTTTAATGTCAATTTGTCCCCCTCAGGCAGATTTGATGTTTGGGGTAATCCGTAGATTTGGTGCAATCTATGCAGTTAGTGGAAATTCTCGAAGCATGCTCTGTTGTGAGGCGGATGAAGTTTTTACGCCGATTCAGGTGCACATATTAAACATGCAAAAAATGCATGAAATGGATGGCTATCTCATGATATACTTACCTGACATTTCATTCTATCCACACTTCTTGAGAGGATACCTTGATCAGGAATTAAAAGAACCTCCCATGAGAATCGACTGCCCGCATGATTCTGTGAGAGGTACATTCATGTCTGCGGACATCAACGCCCTCTTTCAAGAAACGATAGCTGACCTGGATACTCGTTCTGTTGGGTATGTCGTCGAGATATTGAGCGGTAAGTGTTATTTCTTAAACGCATATTTGAGTTTTAAAGCGTGTGAGATCAAGCATCAAAATAATATTATCACCTTACCAAAAGACATGGAGTCCCTTTTAGGCATTATGAGAAAATTAGTTGCAGTCGGAGTGCCCTCTGCACGAATGATTCTTGATCACTATCATAGGATCGTATATGATGCCGGGGTCTTAGCAATGTATAGTGAAACTGCTGCTGCCGAATATTTACGCGGTGTTCACCTTGAGACAGATCATGATCCATTGAAGCTGCATGGACACTTGGTAACTGCTATGAAGGCCGACGTTGAACGATTTGTAAATCTGGCGGTGAAATTAGGTATCAAGTTTTAGGGAATCACTCAGATTATCCGATACAACAACAATCCTTAAATATCTCACGTGCATTCCCTTCGGATATGAGCGCCACGCCAAGCTTATCTACCCGTATGAACAACCGCATAGATGATTTTTTCATGACGGGCCTTAATTTCGTCGGTGTTTTAGGTGATGATCTGTATCATCTTATCTTAGAGGGGCGTAAGAAAGCAGCACCGTATGTTGCATGTGCAGCCGGTGAGTATGAAACGATTGATGCCGCAGTGAGAGAGGCAATGCAGGATTCTGAACTTAGGACTTTGGCGCATGTCGTCGCTGATAATGCCCATAAGGGAAAGGAGGCGTTACGCTATGCGCTCCATTGCACTCGTGACGCGTACACATCGGGATTGGAAAGTCTGGCAACGACAAATCCAAGAGTTGCCGGATGGTGGCAGGGCCTTGTTAATTCTCAGCTCGGAACGAAGACAAATTATAGGCCTGATTGTGACGAGTACACGCATGCGATGACTCAGGGAAAGATTGTTGGCTTCGGTATGAACATAGCGTCGTTAGGATATGTGAGGAGGTTTGTCTTGGCACGAGTGATTGCGGCGATTCCCCTTTTAACACGGGGACCAAAGTATTTTGCAGGCGCGCTGCATCGTGCAGTTGAAGAGACGCGCGAGTGGAATGCAAAGGCTCCTGAGAGACGGCAGGACTAGATGCTTCACCTAAAGAGTTCTTTAGAGAAAAGTAAAAAAATAAAGTATAAATAACTAAAAATAATTATGCTGCTAATCGGGTTTGGTACTTAAGAATCGCGTCAGCTGCCCTTCGTTTTCCATCCACAACGATGCGCTCTATCTCAGCAGCGTTCTCTGTGCTTTCCTTTCGAAGACGATTGATGTCTTCCCGGGATTTGGTCTGGAAATCCACGACATAGTCGACAAGCCCTTGTACCGTAGTTGTATTGTACGTTTTTCCAAACGCTGTTACAATCGCTGCCTCTTCCGCTTGGGCGCCGAGTTCTCTGATAGCATTAAGCGCTTTATCAGCACCCGCTTTCATGGCTTCTACAGCCTCCGTTTGCTCATGAAGCCCGCCCTGTTGTGTAAAGAGGGCTGCGAGGGTTGTGTACACAATCTCGTTAGTTCCAAAGAAGGACACTCCTCGGCTGTACACCTGTTTCTTGACGCCATGTGTCTGCAGGAGCTTCGCCATCAATGTTTCCCCCACATTGTAGCCAACGGTGAGATCTTCCTTCACATTTTTGATGAGCTGATAGCGGCTATCCTCAGTTTCAAAGGCGCGTTGTGATTCCTCTCGCGCAAGCTCAAGGGATCTTTTTTCAGCCTCGACGGTTCCTGCGTACGCTGATACTGCATTAGCCGCTTTGCCCAACGCAGCCCGACTGTCATTGAACCGCTTTTCTTGCGTAGCAAACAGTTCATCGACGACAATTCTTGCTTGCTGAATCGACATTCGGAAATCTCGATACCCATTAAGAATCTCTTCCTCACGCTCCAATTGCTCTCTCGTGTCTCTGCCAACGGCAGTGTATAGTTTACCGATTTTCTCAAACCGATCAGCTGGAGTTCCGCGCACGGTTCGCATCCATAATTCTTGGGCTCCCTCAACGAGGCTTACAGTATGATCGGCACGATGCGAGATCAAAGATCTTGCATCTTCAATAACTGAATCAAAGAGATCTGTAATATCCTGATATCGTTGGCCAAAATGCATACCCTCGACTTTATCGCGCACTATTTGATTGAATGCGCTCATATGGCGAACGGTCTTGGCAATGACCATTACGCGTGCTTCATCAACGGGAGCCAATTCCTCAAGCAGCGTTGCGAGGGTGTTCTCCTCAGTATGAGGGGCGATCTCGAATTTCTTCAAAATTGCAAGTGCTCTGTCGAGATATGTCTGGAGTCCCTGTGTCGGGGCCTTGGGTAATGCTAGTGCGTCTGTCATTTGAAATATAAATAAAGCTCCCTTTTTAAATGTATGCATCGTAACTACTACAGAATAGTGCAACATAATAAACTTTATAAAATAGAGCCAAGTTACATAGCGATAATGGTCTCCGAAACACCAACATTGGACCAAAAGATTGCGATGTCTGAAATGGCGACAGAGATCCGTAAGCAAATGGCTTCAGTCGAGGCGCAATTCAATCGACCCGCACGACGCGCTAAGATGATTGAGGATATTCTTAAAGGAGCTAAAGTCAGCGGTGAAGCAATGAAGCCAGAATATGCCGCTGCTGCTGTCGAAGATTGGTTTGACACGCTGAATCAATACGAGCCGAACCCTCCCGGGTTCTGGCACACATTCTGGAATCTGTATATTAATCGTGTTCAGATTTTCAAAACGATTGCGTGTGGAGCCGCGGGAATAGCGACACTTGCAGCCATTGGAATCGGCGCCCATGGATTCGTCACATACAGGGCCGAGCGGGGCGCCGAACAGGCTATCGCGGAAAGTCACGCGCAATTTCAGCGTCTGCAGAATCAATCAGATTCATTGCAGGCAAGCTCATCCCAATATCATCTCGAAGGCAACCCTGAGATCAGCGCAATATTAAGCTCTTCAAGAAACAGAATTACGGGACTTTCTGAGTTTTTCGCGATATGGTGCCCGAATGGTGACAGCACAGAGGCAGTAACCCGTCAAAATTATGGAGAAGTCGGGCAACAGCTGATTGGCATTGACGATGCGCTTGGTCAAATTGCAAGCAGTCTCGACACGGGACGTCAGCGAGTCGCGGTCTTTCAGGAAAGCAATCAAATTCAGGATTCACTCGAAAGACTCATCACGGGGATTCGAGAGGAGAGTCCTCCCCAGCAGTTGTTAACCCGATCGGAAGCTGCATATCAAACCGGCATTTTGGCGGCCCAGAATCTCAATGTAGGTGAGGCGCGATCCGCGCAGCAACAATTAAATGATCTCGCGCAGGGTGTTCGGGATTTCCGTGTCCTTCCGGACCAAGCTGAGCAGCGGTATCAATCCATTCTTCAAATTGTTCAAGAGCCCGCAGCCCGAACGCAAGCTGACGCAATATATGCGACCGCACAACAGGCTTTCGGCACGGCAGACATTCCAACACTCAGGCAGTCCGTGCAAAATTTAGACGCTCTTAGCGCTATCCTAAATCAAGAATATCAAGTTGTCATCGTAAATAGACAGGGATTACGAAGCGGGATTGACCGATATTATACGGATCAAAATGGCAGACGATCTGCAGGGTATTACCTGATAGTAGAGGCGAGAGACGCACAGGGTAATGTTATCCCTCAGTATATCCGAAGCCAGGAAACAAATCAAACCGAGCAAGTGACGATGTGGGGAGAACAAGTCCCTGAAGAAGTGTACCAAAGAGTCGGCGGGGATAAACAGGATGACGGATTGATCAATGGCCGCGCAAATGCTAACGGAGTTGTGGGAGTTAAGCATCGAGGATTTTTATCATTTGACATGACATTTACAGATAATAGTAATCAGCCCTTGCAAAGAACGGGGCAGATCACGCACTGGTGAACAACATGAGCAGAAGCGGAAAAGATGTGTATTCGGCGATCGGGCGTCAAGTGACGGAAGCGCAATCTGAATATGATCAATTAAACAATGTAGTCACACGTGCAGAGCGGGAAATAGAACAATTGGCAGAACAACGGGAATCAGTACTTAGTAATCTTGCTTCTATCTATTTACCAGAATTGACAGCGGACAGCGTTAAAACGACCTTAAAAGAGGTGCAGTCAACCGTTCAGCAGCTGTTCAAGGACAAGCAGAAACGCAGATCCGAGCTTCAGGAAGCGATGGACCGTGCTCAAAAGCGAAGAACTGAACTGGAAGCACAGGCTGTACAGCTCACAGGTACAATCGACAACCTTGTTGATCAAGCTGAAGAAATCCAGGGAAAAGTCGTCGCAGAGATTGAACTAGACCCAAGGTACAAAGAGATCAGCCAACGTGAAAACAGCATGCTTGCGAGAATCCCTGGAGACGAAGCTGAGCTGAAAACCAGGCAGGATGAAGCGGCACGGCATCTTCCTCAATTCAAGAACGATCGACTCTTCATGTATCTTGTTTCAAAAGGGTTTGGAACGGACAGGTACTCGGGCAGAGGAATCTTTCGGAATTTGGACCGCATGCTGGCGCAGTACAATCGATTCAGCGTGAAATTTGAACGTTACACGAACTTGCAAACGATGCCAGCGCTCATGGCCGAGAATTTGGAGCTCAGGAAACGGGAGATTGCTGGTCTTAAGGAACAGCTCGATCCGATAGAGAATACCGTTGAAGAGAGATATGGGCTCCCCAAAGTTTTGAAAGAGGGAAAAGATGCCGAGCAGCAGCTAGCGCGCACACGCGAGCAGATTGAAGCGGCTGAGCGCGAATACAAGGGGTTGGCAGCTGAATTGAAAGGCCATGACAGTACAAAAGACAGTTACCATCAGGATGCCGTTGGAAAATTAAAAGCGTATCTTAAGGGTGAAGACATCGCGGATTTAAAGCGCAGAGCGCAAAAAACTCCAGACGCGCGTGATGACAATCTTGTTGCAAAACTTGAGGACACAGACGCTAATGTGCGCAGATTGAAGGACGAGATTAAGGGAAAACGAAAGAAACGTGATGCCGCGCTCGATACGTTGCAGGACATTCAGGACATTCATACGAGATTTTCACGTGAGGACTATGATCACAGTAGATCCTACTTTGATGATGGCCTTGATATTGACGATGTATTAACCGGGTATATGCTCGGTCGCATGTCAAATGACGAGGCATGGCGCAGCATTTCATCCCACCATCATAGAAGACCGGCAGAAACGCATTCCTCATCTTCATACGGCTCCCGCAGGAGTTCATGGGATAGCTATTCGGGGGGCAGCAGTTCGTCATCTAGCAGCTCAGGTAGCTTCGGAGGATTTGGCGGTGGTGGTTTCTCCAGCGGTGGAGGATTTGGCGGCGGCGGATTCTCAAGCGGCCGCGGATTTTGAAAGATCTCGTAAAAACCGATTAAACAATCGTCACTTCTGCCAATCCGTCAAAATCCCGATCAGATGTAATCAGCATTGCACCGCGAGATTGAGCCGTTGCATACGCTACAGCGTCGCTGAGACCGAATTTCGGGGCTCGGATTCGCTGCGCATGCTTGATTTTTGCTGCTTCCAACGAAAGGAAATCGTCTACAGGAATAACTGCTGCCCGGTTCATCATAAATGCTACGTAAGATTTCGGATCCTTTCCGTACCGCAATAGGAAATATGCGACTTCGGCTATGCATAGCGCAGATGTGCAAAGAGAGCCTTCCTCCAAAATTGAAATGATATCAGCAGGGAGTGCCTCACCTTTTACATATTTGATCCATATTGAGCTATCTATAAAGTTTTTCATCACGATCTTCCATCCGGTCTTTCTTCGTCCATTGTCCGAGTTTACCTTTGTACGCTCCATACATGCTCTTAGGCACTTTGAATTTTTCTCTAACAATCTCCTTAATAAACTCATCGTACGTTTTTCCGGAAGGTTTGTGGATGTCCAATAACTGTTTCGTGTCGTCCTGCACCTGGATTGTAGTTGCCATAGTTATAGCTATAATTATAAGTTATATTTAAACCTTACCATAACCTATTTAAATATCCCAGCACGACCCGGCTTCATGAAGCACGCCCGTGATTCCATCCACAAAACCCTTTCCTGGTTTAATTTCTCCAAAACCCAAGCAATAATCATCCTTTGCGGCGTTTACATCTTTCTTTCATTCGCGGGCAATATCGCGGCAACTAAAGTGACGTATTTTGGACAGCTTGTCATGGATGCAGGGTTCATCTACTGCCTCACGTTCACGTGGCGCGATCTCATCCACAAGCAGCTTGGAAAACAGGCCGCGATTACAACGATTTGGCTTGCAGGCATACTGAATCTCGTGGCGGCATTGTATTTCCAGCTCGTCGTCTATTTGCCTGCGGAAACGTCATGGGCGCTCGCTGGCGGCCAGACTGCATGGCAGTTCCTCTTTGGATTGCAGATAAGGATCGTGATTGGATCTATCATCGCGCAGATTGTTTCTGAGCTCATTGACACCAAAGTATATCAGATATGGACGTCCGGATTTGGCCGGAATAAGCCGCAGTGGATGCGCGTCGTGACATCAAACGCCGTTTCAATCCCGATTGACAGCATTCTCTTCGTGCTCATCGCGTTTTCCGGGGTTGTTCCCATGTATGTCATTGGCCAGATGTTCATCACAAATATTGTTGTGAAGGCCATCGTGACTGCACTATCCGCATGGATGATTTATCTTGTGCCGGAGAAGCCGGTTTATGCAGCTGATTCTTCAAAAAGATAGCTATAGCACCATCGAAATCATTATAAAACCTTGAATTTCTCAGAGCAGCATGACAACCGCACAACAGAATCCGAAGGACCTCATGCAGCTCTGCAGTTTATGGTCGACACTTCTTACCGCCGGACTTCCTCTTTGGGAGTCATTGCAAGTAGTTCATCGATCATTGAAAGACACGCAGTATGAAAAGCCCTTCGCAGAAATTATTGAAGATGCGAACAGCGGAGACTTCATGACGGACCGCATGCGCAGATATCCTGACTTGTTCCCCGGGGAGGCGGTTGATATTCTCGCTGAAGGAGAACATAACGGATACTTGGACAGGGCATTGAATACCGTCGCTGAGATGTACGAGCAGCGCATGGTGCCGGATCCCAACAGGATCATAGATGGAGAGCAGCAAATAATCATCGGAAACCAGATCATATTCTTACGCAATCTCGGTGAGCGCCTGAACGCTGGTGACTCAATCGTCACATCCCTTGATCAGATGGCGATGGAAAGTGCAATTATTCCTCCTGATGAACTAAGAGGAATGGCGGGCGATATTCGGGACAAAGGAATGAAGCTCTCTGCGGCCATGCAAGCACGGCTACAGTACTTCAAGCCCATTGTCATTGATTATGTCAACGCGGGCGAGCGAGGGGGCGTTCTGGAAGCAACACTCGAAGCGGCGCACAAATATCTACTGCGCGATTGCATGTAGCCCAAACCTTTTTAAACTCCAGCCCTTCAGATGGTCAATAGGGGTGATACCATGATGTGTCAGAAATGTCATCAGATCAGTGGTTGGTTGTTTTTGATATTTGGTGTCCTGTTTTTGTTACGGGATCTCAACCTCTGGGATGTTTTCGGCATTCAGGCCTGGACAGTCTTGTTCCTCATCGTAGGCATGGCATTTGTCGCCATGAGCAAGTGCAGAGACTGCATGTCCATGATGCCAAAAAAGAAGTAATTTAAAGAGTTCTTCATTTTTATTTTTTTATGTTGATTGAACAATTGAATGCGAGCAGGGATGTTTCCATTGATGCAGTTCTGGAATGGGATCAACTGGCGAGTCTAGATAGGGAAGCGATTGACCGCATGAATAGCGGAGAGATTCTTGAAAATCCCCCCATCGTGACCGATCGGCATGTGCTGCGCCTGCACAAAAAACAGCAGGGTTTGCTCTATTGCACGGTTCAGAACTGGCGTGGAGAGCACGTAAGCGTAACGCCTGAGGAGGTTGAATGGAATCCCCGAGCAAAGGATGCCGAACTGGAATATGTGACACACAAGCCCGCATGGCTCGCGAATCAGCCGCCGCTTCAGGGCCCGTGGTACTTGGAAGAATTGACTGCGTATGATGGAATGCAGGTGTCAACAATCGCGTGCATGCTGCCCTCTCCCGTGATTCCTGACATAGGCATAAGCATGGATATCAAATACACTATCGGAGTGGATTCTCTGTTGCGTGTGAGGTTCTTCGAGCTCAGCACCCTCTACTCAAGCCCTAAGCGTCAGGAGCGTGTGGAGATCACGGAATCAGGTGTTAGGATCACTGTTGACTTGCCGGATGCCACGCATGAATTTCAATATGATGCGAATGGCAGGCTCGTCTTTCATACTCCTGACTTCCTGCACATTGCAGAAATACCTCCCGAGCGAATCGATGCTAACAGGATCGTCGATGAGGTTCTGAAGAAAGCGGCTCAGTATGACGTGATTCCCATACGAGACATGCTCCGTTCCATGGTGCTTCATGCTTAACTCCGCCGGAGCTATTATTGAGCATGATCATAAATTCCTTCTCGTATGCACGCGCAAGGGCAATTGGGGATTTCCCAAAGGGAGTGTGGATCCCGGCGAAACTTTAGAACAGGCGGCGATCCGCGAAGTGAAGGAGGAGACAGGATTAGACGTGTCCATAGACCCTCAAAGAAAAACCGCTGTTACATTCACGACGTCGAAAGGGAGGAAGAAGAAAATAACGTTATTTTACGCTGTTCCGAAAACAACGCACGTGAAAATCCAGGAAAAGGAAATTCTCGAGTATGCATGGCTCACATACGAAGAAGTGCTGAATAAAGTCTCATTTGAGGATTTGAAAGGGGCGTTTTGTAAAATTATTAAAAAATAAGAAATAATTATTTTCTCTTTCTCTTCTTCGTCTTCTTGATGTCCTTCTCGAGGTCTAATTCTTCCAGAAGCTCTTTATACCTGTTTCTGATCGTGACTTCCGTAACTCCCGCGACATCAGCAACTTCGCGCTGCGTTCTTTTTTCGCCATGGATTAAAGCTGAAACATATAACGCCGCCGCCGCGATTCCTGTTGGGCCTCTTCCCGAGGTTAATTCCGCTTTTTGAGCCCTTTCAAGAATCTCAACGGCGTGGCTTTGCGTTTCTGCATTCAGCTTCAAAGACGAAGCGAATCTCGCGATATAATCTGCCGGATTGCTTGGCAAAATCGTGATTCCGAGCTCTCTTGTTACGAAGCGATACGTCCTTCCGATCTCTTTCTTCTCAATTCCTGAAGCTTCGCTTAATTCATCCAATGTTCTGGGCACTTCATGCCTTCTGCACGCCGCGTATAATGCTCCTGCAACGACGCTTTCCATGGAACGGCCCCTGACTAAGCCGCGCTGCACTGCTAATGTGTAGATTCTTGCCGCCTCTTCCTCAACGCTTTTTGGCAGTTTTAAGTAGGATCCTACTCGTTTTAATTCCGTAAGCGCTAACTTAAGGTTTCTTTCAATAGCCGTTGAAATTCTGTATTGCCATTTTCTGAGCCTGAAGAATTTGCTTCTGTCCTTGTCGCCCATCGCGTACAAATCTGCCTTTCTTCCGACTTCAGTTCCTAATCCCTGATCATACTGCGTATACGTCATAGGAGCGCCAGTTCTCCTGAATTTCTCATAATCCTGCCCAGAATCGCCAAACTCACGCCATTCCTGCGTGAAGTCAATCATCTTGTCCTCAATGACAAGCCCGCAGTCTTTGCAAATAATTTCGCCCTTCTCTTTATTGATGAAAAGGTTGATGCTGCCGCATTCCGGGCACTTTTTTACGAATTGTGTCATGCTGGTTCACCTAGTTTGATCAGGAAATGATACAAATCCCACCCATGTTTATCACTGTGCATTTCCCCACAAATGCATTAAATTTATAAAGAAGAACGGGTTCCAGTATATAAAGCTTTCTGCTTTTTTCGTCTAAAGCGCATAAAAAAGACGGCGATCTAGCGTAGATTGCGAAATAGAATGGTAATTAAAGGCGATTAAACGTTTTAAACTCTTTATTTTTTCTGAAATGGCTAAAAGCAGCCTTATTTGCCTATTTTAATCAAAATTTTCATAAGGTTTATATAGAGTGCAGCATCACAACAGTGTGGTGAATTCATGACGAAAAAGGTGAATGTCTACTCCACGCCAACATGCCCGTGGTGCCATCGACTGAAGGATTGGCTCAAGGCGCATAAGATCCAGTTTAATGACCTTGACGTGGCTGAAAACGAGGAAGCAAGGAATGAAATGCTGGAAAAATCAGGCCAGATGGGCGTTCCTGTCACGATTATTGATGATGAGAAGGTTATTATCGGCTTTGATGAGGATCAGCTGAAGAAGGAGTTGGGGTTGTAGTCATTTCTTCAAGGACAAGTTTTACTTTGCAAGGATCATCGATCGGATTCTCTTCGTCAGCAATGTAAACATCACGTTCAGGAGTTATCCAAACGATTTGTGTTGTGCCCAAACAAGAAGGGAAAGCCACCTTATGTACCGCTCCATCTGCTTCAAGTTCGTTCATATCCGCTCGAGAATAGATGGCATCCTTGAGCAGATCCGCATCTGGAATACCGACATGAAAACCGCTGCGTGATTGCGTATAAAAAGCGACGGGAAGCCATGCACCTGATTCAGGGGGCCTCGGCACAATATAGGCAACAACAGGTGCTTCCGTTTGTGTTATACTCTCCAAGCTCATGAGAGATTGAGGTGTAACTCGATTTATTAATATTATACTCCCCCTAGGGGGCTGTAAGATTTATATACTTAGCTAAGACTCCAGACTGATGGTTGAGAAAATTCTCATGGATATAGGGCTCACGGAAGGGGAAGCGCGAGTGTATGCTTCATTGAACAAGCTTGGTCTCTCCACTATAGGCCCCATCCTAGAGGAATCCGGAATTTCGAGATCGAAAATCTATGACGTTCTGGATCGGCTGCAAAAAAAAGGCCTCGTCTCACACATCACGAAAAACAAAACAAAGCATTTTGAGGCAAGCGACCCTTCAAAGATCAAGGAGTTGCTCGCGGCGAAAGAGGAAAAAATCAAGAGAGATATTAAGGAGATTGATAAAGCGCTTCCTTTCCTGTTCGGGATGAGAGGCAAAGGCAAAGAGGCATCAAGCGTGCAGGTATATGAAGGATTTCAAGGGATCATGACCGCGCATGATCATGTGTTCCCAAGACTAAAAAAAGGGCAAGAGTATTTCTTCTTTGGAATTAACTCATTTCAGGAAGAACGATATCACGCAACCTGGAAAAAGGCCCATACGAGAAGAGTTCGTCTTGGAATTGCATGCAGGCTGTTGTTTAACGCAGCGACTCCAAAAAACGTGATGAGGAACCGGAACAAGTACAAATACTGCGACGCGCGTTACATGCCTGTAGGCATGGAAACCCCTGCATGGGTGATGGGCTACGCTGACGTCACACTCATTGGGCTACAAAGCAAGAAAGGAATGGCAATAAAAATCATAAATAAAGAGATCGCAGACTCATTCAGGAGTTATTTTGAGATGTTATGGAATCTATCACATCCATTTAAGCAATAAACAGTTAGTCAATAATTTTCTCCGTCTCTCTCGCGATCATCCATTCCTCATTTGCAGGAATGACAAACCACGAAATTTTGGCGACGGCCAGCGACTCTGATATTCTTCCAGTGACGAAGCGAAAGATTTATATAATACCTTAATTTAGGTACGATTATACCCCAAAATAGGTATTATGATGTTAACACCCAAACAAATAAAAATATTTGAAGCATTTTTGAGAAGGCCATACAAAGAATTGACGTATAAGGAGATAAAAGAGTACTCAAAGTCAAATTCTCTCATCCAGAATGCGATAAAAAAATTTCTCGCTGAAGATCTTGTAAATAAAAGAGAAGTGGGAAATGTCATTGTATACACAGCGAACTTGGATAATAGCAGTGTTTACGCATATTTTGACTTACTAATCAAAGAAAAACTATCGAATGCAGTGAAAAGGAGCCTCACGATAATTAGAGAAGAGCTTTCCGGGATGGAATTCGTATCAATTGTGCTTTTTGGTTCATATGCGGAAGGCACGCAAAAAGAAAAATCTGACTTGGATGTTGCGATTTTTGTAAACTCCGCCGGGGATAAAAAGAATTGTGAGCTCGCCATGAAATCTGCAGAACTTAAGTCAGTCTTACCGCTTGATATGCACGTAATAACAAAGAATGAAATGCTGCAAATGCTGAAGGACAAACATGAGAATCTGGGAAAACAGATAGCACACAAGCATCTTGCGATCCAAAATCCGATGATATTTTACTCAATACTTGCGGAGGGGATAAACAATGGATTCAAAATTGTATATTCATAGAGCAGAAAACGAGATAAAACTTGCGGGAATAATCTTTGCAATGAGTGAAGAACCAGGCATTCAGAAAGAAACTTTCAAAGTCAACGATCCAGAAACGTATTATAGCGCGGTTATTGCGCACAGTTATTATAGCATATTCTATGGAGCCAAAGCGTATCTGGCAAAGAAAGGAATTGAGGTTTCTGCTCCAGAAGAACATAAAAAGGCATACGAAGAATTCAGGAGATTTGTTGAGACCGGAGAGCTTGATGTTGAGCTCCTAAAAATCTACGAAGAGGCATTAGTCAGGGCAGAATATCTTCTGGGGATTTTCAAGGAAGAAAAACGGAAAAGAGGGGAATTCACGTATAGAACAATGCCTCAGGCCAACAAAGCGCCCGCAAGAGAAAGCATGGAGCACGCAAAAACATTCTTTAAGCATATGTATGCGGTGCTGTGAGTCTGGCTGATTATTAAGTACTTTTCCGGATCGGGTAAGATAAGAAAAAATTGCTTTCTGACTTCAATATTTTCCCCGTCTCCTTCGCGATCATCCATTCCTCATTTGCAGGAATGACAAACACTCTGACTTTGGAGCCTTTTCCCGTTATTTCCATCGCGTTTTTCCTGTTCTTCGCAGCATCAATCTTTATTCCGAGAACTCCCAATTCCCTGCACGCTCGCTCACGCACATAAAACGCCTTTTCGCCAATGCCAGCCGTGAATACAAGCGCGTGAACCGAAGGAAGGATTGAGAAATATGCGCCAATGTGCTTCGCGAGGATATAGGAGTAAAGGTCTAAAGCTCGTAAACACTTCCGATCCCCTTTGACCGCTTTCGCATGGACAATACGCATGTCTGAGTATCCTGAGATCCCTTTTAATCCGCTCTCCTTGTTCAGGATGTTTACAATCTCCGCGCTTGTTTTCCTAAGCTGCACGGACAAGTAACCAATGATGCCCGGATCAACATCTCCTGAGCGTGTTCCCATCATTAAGCCTTCCAATGGTGTAAATCCCATGGACGTATCCACTGATTTTCCATTACGTATGCTTGTAATGCTCGCTCCGTTCCCCAAATGGCACGATACAATATTGCATGGCTTTTTAAGGATCTCACGCACTTTCAGCGCAATATACTGGTGATTGATTCCATGAAACCCGTATTTTCGGATGTGCTGCCTCTTGTAATAATCATACGGAATCGCGTAAAGGTACGCATGCTCCGGTATTGTTTGATGGAATGCGGTATCGAAAACGGCAACCTGAGGAATATGAGGTAACATTTTCATGCATGCCTGAATGCCCGCAAGATTCGCGGGGTTGTGCAGGGGAGCGAGATCGCATAATTCGCTAATACGCCGAATCACATTGGGCGTAATAATCGTCGCGTCCTCATAAAATTCTCCCCCATGCACAACGCGATGCCCGATCGCTTTAAGTTTTCCCTGAGTATGAACTCTATCAATGATTTTCTGAATAGCGTCCTCGTGAGTGAGCACAGGAGAAATCGTCTGGGCACCAATTTTTAATGAGCTATTCGGCAGTCCTATCGCATCCGCCATGCCCTCAAGTATAATGCGATCTCCCCGAAACACTTTGAATTTCACGGAAGAGCTTCCGCAGTTCAATACAAGAATGCTCATCGCGCCTGCACCGCGAGGATTGTGGCAACATGCACAACCTCCTCAACAGTGCACCCCCTGCTTAAGTCGCTCACGGGCTTTGGTATGCCTTGCACAATAGGACCAATCGCAAGATACTCTCCAAAATACTCCACGAGCTTATACCCGATATTTCCGGCATCAAGGTCCGGAAAAATTAATACGTTCGCGTTTCCCGCCACTTTGCTTCCCGGGCATTTCTTCTTCGCGACGTCTTTTGAGAACGCAGCGTCCAGTTGCAGTTCTCCGTCGATTAAGAGGTCCGGCCTGTTTTTCTGAGCGATTTTTGTCGCTTCCTGCACTTTTTTCACGTCATCGCTTGACCCTGAGCCTTTCGTGGATGAGGAAAGCATCGCGATTCTTGGAACGAGCCCGAATTTCTTCGCTGTGTCACCAGTTACAACTGCGGTTTCTGCAAGCGTTTGTGCGTCTGGATTCTCATTGAGCGCGCAGTCCGAGAACACCCGGATGTCTTCGTTTTTGACCATTAGGAAATATGTTGACGCGCGATTCACTCCCTCAACAGGTTTGAGGATTTGCAGCGCAGGCCTTAATGTTTCTGCCGTGCTGTGTGCTGCCCCGGACACAAGCCCATCAGCTTTTCCAAGATACACGAGCATCATGCCGTAGTAAATCGGTTCAAGCAGCTGTTTTTTCGCCTGCTCAGGCGTCATCCCTTTGGCTTTTCTGAGCTGATACAATCTGTCAGCGATGTTTTCAAAGTTTGACGAATCCCGCGGATTGATTACTTCAACGCCTTGGAGCGATACTCTGAGTTTTTTTGCAATACGTTGTACGTCGTTTTCATTGCCAATGATAATGGGAGTCAGAATCTTGTTTTTCGCGAGTATTGAAGCCGCTTTGATAATCCTCTCATCTTCCGCTTCAGGCAGCACAATGCGTTTTTTGGCGGCCTTCGCTTTTTTCCGCAAAGACGCGAGGAATGGTGGGAGCATGGAGAAATTTCAAAGGTCAAAGTATATAAACCTTGTTCTCCTTGCACGCAGAATGACGACCGTCCTTTGCTTCGGCACGTTTGACAATCTCCATCCCGGGCATGAGTTTTATTTGAAAGCCGCGAGGCATCATGGAGACCATCTTGTTGTGATTGTCTCCAGAGATGAGACCGTGAGGATTGTGAAGGGTAAGCTACCAATTCAAACAGAGCGCGAGCGCCTCGGAGCCGTGAGCAATCTTTCGTATGTTGATGAAGCGAAGCTTGGGTATACCGGTGATAAGATGCGCGTCGTTCAGGAAGTTAATCCAGATGTGATTTGCCTCGGCTATGATCAAACAGCGTTTGTGGATGAGCTGAAGCGCTACCTCCATGAGCGGAAGGAGGAGATCACCGTTGTGAGAATCCCGGCGCATCATCCCGATGAGTTCAAGACTTCTCTGATTCGGAACAATCTTTATAAACAAGCAAGCCTACCCAAGGGTATGGACATCTATCAGGAGTCTTTAGACTTGCACGCGAAGCATAAGGGCAAGATTGAGGTAATTTCTAAAGTGAAGGTTGAGGATAAAAAGGACTTATCGCTTGCGTACACTCCCGGAGTCGCGGAGCCGTGCAGGCAGATTCATAAGAACAAAGAACTCGTGTACAAATATACGATTAAGGGCAATGCTGTGGCTGTTGTTACGGATGGTTCTTCTGTCTTAGGCCTTGGCAATATTGGTCCTGAAGCGGCAATTCCGGTCATGGAAGGCAAGGCGTTGTTGTTCAAGGAATTTGCGGGCATAGATGCGTTTCCTATTTGTCTTGACACGCAGGATCCAAAAGAAATCATTGCAGTGGTTAAGGCTATCGCTCCCGTGTTTGGAGGCATTAATCTTGAGGACATATCCTCTCCTAGGTGTTTTGAGATTGAAGAGGCGTTGCAGGATATTGGCATTCCCGTCATGCATGATGACCAGCACGGCACTGCTGTTGTTGTTTTGGCGGGATTGCTGAATGCCGTGAAAGTGACGGGGAAAGAGTTCAGCAAGCTTACGATCGTTATCAACGGGGCAGGAGCAGCAGGGATTGCAGTAGCGAAATTTTTAGCCGATATCGCGCGTGACGTTATCTTATGTGACAGCGTTGGGATAATTCACAAAGACAGAGAGAGCTTGAATCCTGTGAAGAAAGAAATGGTTGAGATTACGAACAAGGACAATCGCAAGGGACTGCTTGCGGACGCGCTGAATCAGGCTGATGTGTTCATAGGAGTCTCTAAAGGGAATCTCCTCACTCCTGACATGGTTCATCGCATGAATAAAAATCCGATTATATTCGCGATGGCGAATCCTGATCCTGAAATCCTTCCAGACGCCGCGAAAAAGGCGGGAGCCGCGGTTATTTGCACAGGACGAAGTGATTATCCTAATCAAGTGAATAATGTTCTTGCGTTCCCCGGCATATTCAAAGGCGCGTTAATGGCGCGAGCCCCTCAGATCACAAGGGATATGAAGCTGGCTGCGGCAAAAGCGCTCGCAGACTATGTGAAAAAACCTACCGCTGAGATGATTCTTCCAAGCCCATTGGATAAAGGCGTTGCTGCTAAAGTTGCGGAAGCGGTCAGAAGGGCGGCGTAATTGAGGTAAGTAGCTTGGATTCTTGTTTTCTATATGCCAGCCAATCATGGCGGCCTCGCCTCATTACGTTCGGCGTCGGATTCTCCCCGTAAGGGACAACCCCCGAATCCGACCGGCGCCATGGCTGGCTCGTGATGTTGACCACCCGCGCCAAGGCCGAATGCTACGAATCTGCCAAAAAATTTATATACCCATAGTCATTTTGGAGTGGTAAGGGGGAATGAAATGAAGCACGCCATGCGTTTTTTATTGGTATTGTTGATTGTTTCTCTTAGTGT
>Ga0209542_10009039_pt1 | contig 18386 bp, 23 predicted proteins | sample RifCSPhighO2_01_FD_184028 | JGI IMG/M metagenome (GOLD analysis project Ga0209542, IMG submission 184028) | Soil microbial communities from Rifle, Colorado - Rifle CSP2_plank highO2_0.1 (SPAdes) (version 2) | ecosystem: Environmental > Terrestrial > Deep subsurface > Rock core/Sediment ...
GCTAGACTATTACTCGAACCACCTACCCAAATTCCCATTGCCTTGTTCCCTGTTGTTTTAACTGCAGTATTGTTTATTACAACACCGCTTGTCTCTTTAATGCTTATTGCTATATTTGGATTAACACCTGAATTAGATGTGCTTACATTTAAATCTTTAATTAAAACATTATTAGCAGTAATGGTGATTCCATCAGAATTCTGTGCTGGTTGTATTATTGTAGCAGTATTTCCTGCACCTATAATTGAAAGTTGTTTGTTGACTATAACTGACTCTTTGTAAATTCCAGATAAAATATTTATTATTTGTCCATCGCTTGCCCCATTAATTGCATCTTGAACTGTATTGTAATAAGAACCATTTGAATTTAAGACATTATAGGTTCGTTGATTTCCATTTACAGCATCTAACCACGGAGTAAAATCAACATTTCCAGTAATATTTGCACTTGGATTAGTCGAAAAACCCCAATAATTATTTTCTGCATTTACTTGGGAGGAATCTTCATTCTTCAAGGTTTCTGGTTGAGTTGTATGTAGTAGATTATTATTATTTATAGTAACACCTGTAACACCAGATCCAATTCTTAATGCTCTTGAACCCCATTTTTGGAAAGTGTTTCTTGAAACTGTGACTGTTGAGATAGAGGTGTCGCCATCATTAACTATAAAATCACTAATAAAAGCAACTTCACTTCCACTAGAGCCACTGACATTATTATTGTTAAATATCAAATTTGTAAGATTAGATGTTTCGCTAGTCCAAAGGACGTTTGTACTTCCCCTAGGATCTCCAGTTGGGTCTGTAATAGTTACGGTATTGTAGCTAACTTCCGATTCAGAAAGATCGTGTAGATCCATTCCATCACCAATTGTGATAATAATTGTATTTCCATGCTCAGAACCTCCAATGGTCCATCCGGAGTGGGATGGGTTGACTTGCTCTGTATATATACCAGTTGAATAACCATCAACATTGATGGTGTTATCCTTTATGACTAGATTAGTAGTTCTAGCAGCACTGTTCGGCGTACCACCTACCCAAATACCATGAGCATTTTCCCCAGTAGTATTTATTGTGAAACCTTTAATTGTGATAGTATCAGAATCAGTAATTGCAAACCCAATTCCGCTTGTTGGTGCTAATACTGCATCAGAAGTTTGAATCACAATATTTTGTTTATTATCTATGACTATATTCTCATCGTAAGTACTGGCAGCAACAGTAATTGTATCACCTGAAAATGAACTATTAATAGCTCTTTGAATTTTTGATGCAGAACCTACATTGAATGTGTTTCCTGTTCCAGCTTTGTCTGTGGCTGTCCCACCAATAACCTCTTTATCTGCACTCATCTGGAAAGTGTTAGAATTTATTGTTATTCCAGTTACGGTTCCTGCTCCATTTTCTTTTCCAACCCTTATTGCCCTTGAGCCCCAGTTCGTAAAAGTATTTCCCAAAAAGGTGACTGTGGAGATTGATGTGTCAGACAAAGCATCTAAAAAATCAGTCACAATAGCCACTTCGCTTCCGCTTGAGCCGCTAACTGTATTATATTTGAGAACAAGGTTGTTGAGGTTTGACAATTCGCTAGTCCATAAGATGTTTGTGCTGGCGGTTGGATTATTCAAAGTTAGGTTATTATAGCTGACTTCTGAGTTTGAAACATCATGTAAGTCCAAGCCATCTCCAGTTACGCCTGTGCCGCTATTTATTGTAATATTATTTCCATGACCAACTCCCCCAATAAGCCAATTTGAATGTGCTGGAGATGAATGGGCTGCATAAATACCGCCAGAATAACCATCAACAACAATCGTAGTATCTTGAACAGTAAGACTATCCATAGCATTATTTCCATTAGAACTTCCAGCAACCCAAATGCTATGAGCATCTGTTCCGGTTGTATGAATTTTTAGATTATTTATTGTTATATTGCTAGAATCACTTATTGCAAATCCTATTCCATTTGCAGGCTGAACTATTGTATTAACGCCTGCACCTTGTATTGTTAAGTTTTGTTTATTATTTATAACTACGTTTTCAGCATAAGTTCCCGCCCCAACATCAATAGTATCTCCACTAGTTGCGGCATCGATTGCTGCTTGTATTGTTGCATGATCAGCAGGAACATTTATTGTTATAGCATTAACAAAACCAATAATTAAAAATAAACTAAGAACTAAAACTAATGTAAACAAAAATAATAATTTCGTCACGCTTCTTTTCAAACTATAACCACCCTTTTTATGATTTTTAATTTAAAATTGTTTTTCTATATAAATATTTCTATACTTCAGTATTATAAAATGGTAAAGCAGTAATTCTATTTAAGAATAATGAAAGAAAGAAAGAAAGCAAAAGATTTAAATACTTTGAGTTAAATATACTTAACATAAAATCGATTTTACGTTAATTTAAAATGCCACAAATTAAAGAAGCTCTTTTGGATGCTAATCCGTGGTGGAAAGAGAAATTTACTGTAGAATTCAAGGAGAGGGAACTGCATAAACAGCTTAGGAAGTTCTTGCCATTGCCTCAAATAATAGCGCTTACTGGCTTGAGGAGGGTTGGAAAAACAACATTGATGCTTAAGATTGCAGAGGATTTTATAAAAGAAGGTTTTAATGCAAAAAATATCATCTATTTTTCATTTGACGAATTTAAGGAAATAGAAATAAGAAAGCTTATTGAAGAGTATGAAGAGTTAATGGAAACGGATTCTAAAAAAGGGAAATTTCTGTTACTGCTTGACGAGATGCAAAAGTTAGGCAATTGGGAAAATCAATTAAAAGTTATTTATGATGCCTTCAGGAAAAATATTAAGATAATAATCTCTGGCTCAGAATCTTTATTTATAAAGAGAAAATCTAAAGAAAGCCTGGCTGGAAGAATATTTGAATTTAAAGTTGAGCAGCTTTCTTTCAAAGAATTCCTTTCTTTTAAAGAAATTGACCTTAAGCCAATCGGGCTTTATAAAAAAGAACTATCAAATTTATTTAATAAATTCATTCTAACCCAGGGATTTCCAGAATTGGTTAATATTGAAGATAAAGATGTAATAAGGAAATATATCAAAGAAGGCATTATAGAAAAGATTATTTATAGGGATATGCCTAAAATGTTTAAAATCAAGGATATTAGTGTATTGGAATCCTTGCTTAACATCTTTATTGAAAATCCAGGGCAGCTTGTAGAAATTTCAGAATTAGCAAAGGATCTAAAGATTTCAAGACAAACGCTTTCAAGTTATCTAACATATCTTGAGGAATCATTTCTTATACGAAAATTATATAATTTTTCAAAAAGCAGAAAAAAAGTAGAAAGAAAATTAAAGAAATATTATTCAACAATAATCTCTGTTGATCTTTTATTTAAGGATGATCAGATTACCAAATCAAAAATATTTGAATGGTTAATTGTAAATCAGATTAAACCTGAATTTTTTTGGAGAGACCCTTATAAAAATGAAGTGGATATGGTAATATGCAATAAGAATATAATTCCTGTTGAGGTTAAATATGGTACGCCAGACATAAAAGGAATTCTAGCATTTATGAATAAATTTAAAATTAAACAAGGCTATATCCTCTCTAAGGATGAAGAAGAAACGCGCAATATCGATAAAAAAATTATTTCTATAATTCCTGCATTTAAGTTTTTGTTGACATGCCAGAAACATATTGTATAAAACTAAAATAAAATAAAAAGAATTTTGAAAATAAAATGGTAAAGCAATAATTCTATTTTAGAATAATAATAATAAAACTAAAACAAACTCTTATTATTAATTACTCTCTTAACCTCTTCAATTGTTGATGCCCTTGAAACTTCCTTATTCTTCTCATCAAGAAAAACAATAGTCGGAACAGACATTATATCATATCTTTTGACTAATTCCTCTCCTTCAGCAGTTGTTGCATCAACAAAGTCTCCATTCAGGCTGACAGTTACCATAAACTTCTTAACTTCATGGCAGCTTGGGCATGCTGGAGTAAAGAATAATTTATAGTTTTTTATCATAAAGCAGGAAAATAGGCATTTTTATTTAAATATTACTGCTCATCCTTATGGTATAGAGCCAAAAATACTATTTTGTCTTCTTCTTTTATATACAGATATGATAATCTAAATGGGGCAATATAAACCTCTCTTGTTCCCTTTCTTAAGTACATCATTGGCTTTCCTATTTCTGGATTATCTTTAATTTTAATAAATTGCTTTATTATTTTTTCTTTTAAATTTTTATCCTTAATTTTAGAAAAAGTTTTTTGGAAAGAAGGATGGAATGCTGATTTCACCATTTTTTAACTTCTTTCATAAAGTCGTCAAAATCCATCTCTATAAACTCCCCCCTTTCATAAGATTTCCAGGCTTCTTCTGTTCTTCTTGCAAATTCAATATCTTCCTTAAGGTTCTTATCCATCTCAGTAGCTTTTTTCATAATTATTCTGCCGTTGCTTCTTATTATGATTAGTTTTTCCCCTTCCTTAATGTCTCTCCTCATTTCACTGGGTATTACAACCTGGCCTTTAGAGCTCATTTTTGTTATAGCAATTTCCATATTAAGGTAAGATTAATCTTACATAGTATATAAAGGTTTTGTTTTTAAGGAAGTAAACTATCTTTTTCCGGTATTATACCTTTTATCCCTGTTGTACAGCTTCTCTTTCATATGCTCAAACAAATCAAGATAGCTGTACTCTTCCAAAAATCCGAACAATATTAGTGAATTATTTACTAAATCGCCTATGCCAGTATATAATCCAAATAAAGGATTAACCAACGGATTCATCCTGTCATGATCCATCTTGAAATGAAAATCAATCTGCCCCATAACTTCTATTTGATTCTCGGTTATGAGGTGTTTTAGCTCTCTTTCATACCTTATCCTCTTTAACCCTTCTTTCTCCATGATTTTTTTATCCTTTAATTCCACAACATATTGCAATTCCGATATCCATGCAAGAAATTGCTCTTTTTTATTATGTTTTATAGAGAAATCATATCCTGTTTTTGGTTCTGTTCCGTATTGCGGATGATGCTCAATTAATCTTAAGAACATCAGCTCCAGAGGAAGGGTTCCGTCTAATGCTTCATTCCTGTAATCTCCGTTAATCATTGCTAATGTGATTCCAGCAACATTGCAAATATCTCCTATTTCGTCTATTACATGGGGAGCAAATTCGCTTTTATATTCTCCTTTTGCATTAAAATACTTATCAAATGTTACAGCAATTTCTGTAAATTCCTCTCCTAATTTTTTCTTTCTTGAAGATATCTCCTCTTTTCTTCCTATAAGCTCTTTTCCTATATCATTTATTTTTTTCTGCCAGGCAAAATATATTTCGCTTAATCTCTTTAAGCCTATGTCGTCTGTTATTAACTTCATTAAAGACAGAAAATCTAAATTCATTTTTAAGAATTATTATAGTAAGAAATATGTTTTAAAAAAGAAAAGAAAAATTAATAACAAAAAGTTTTAAATATAGGCTATGCTTGCTATTTGATTATGGCAGAAACAGTATCCATAAAGAAAGTCTATGAAGAATTAAAAAATATAGAAAAGAAAATGGTAACAAAGAAAGAAATAGAGTCGCTTACAGACACAATAAAGATAATCAGCAATCCTGAAACAATGAAACAAATAGCTGAAAGCATGGAAGATATTAAGCATGGAAGGGTAAAGGAAGTTAATTCTGCAAAAGATTTAATTAAAGAGATGTGAATATGCCCTGGATTGTAAAAAGGACAGACAGTTTTCTAAAATATCTTAAGAAGCATAAAAATAATAATGAACTAATGTTAGAGCTTGATAAGAAAATAAAAAGGTTAAAAGAAGATCCATTTTATATTGGAGGCGATTTAGCAGGAAATCTCCATGGCCATAAATCCACAAGGCTTGTTAAAAATTTTAGATTGATATTTAGCGTAAACAATAAAGATAAAATTGTTTATTTGGAAGCAATAGACCACAGAAAAGATATTTATTAAATATAAAAAATAAAGAAAAAGAAAAAATTAAACAGCTACTTCAATTGCCTTCTCTATCTTTGTCTTAAACTCGTGCTTCAATGTTTTCTCCTCGCAATATTCCAATCTTTCTTTAAACTCTTCCTGCTTTCCTGCGTGCCAGTTCTGCACAGGCCTGTAATAGCCAACAATCCTGGAAAATACTTCTGTTTCTTTGCCGCATTTTGGGCAATTAAAATGCTCTCCTGCAATATACTTATGCTCTTTGCATATAGAGAATGTTGGAGTTATTGTTATATAAGGCAGTTTGGTGTTATAGGCTATTTTCTTAACCAGCCTTTTGCAGGATTCTCCTGAAGACATTTTCTCTCCCATAAATGTATGGAATACTGTTCCTCCTGTATACAAATGCTGTATGTCATTCTGATGCTCTATAGCTGAGATAGCATCTTCTGTATAGCTAACTGGCAGATGGGTTGAATTAGTAAGATAAGGCTCGTTTTCTCCTGCAGTAATAATGCTTGGGCAGTATTTCTTGTCTTTTTTTGCCAAAGAATAACAAGCTCCTTCTGCTGGAGTTGCCTCTAGATTATATAAGTTTCCTGTTTCTCCCTGAAACTCAATTAATTTTTTTCTCATGAAGTTTAATGTTTCTATTGTAAATTCTTTTCCCTCTTTAGAGGAAATGTCTTTTCCAAGGAAATTTAAGCAGGCTTCATTCATCCCAACCAATCCTATTGTTGAGAAGTGATTTCTCCATGTTCCTAAATATCTCTTGGTATAAGGCATTAAGCCAGCTTCCAGATTCTTAATAAGCACTTTTCTTTTTATTTCAAGAGATTCTTTGGCTAACTCCATATAATAAGACATTCTGTCAAAATACTCTTCTTTTTTCTTAGACTCATAAGCTAATCTGTTAACATTAATTGTCACTACCCCAATGCTTCCTGTATTATCTCCAGCTGCAAAGCTATGGCCTGGACGATTAGTTAGCTGCTTGAGGTCCATATTAAGCCTGCAGCACATTGCACGAATACTTTTCGGATCTAAATCTGAGCCAATATAATTCTGGAAATAAGGTGTGCCATACTTTGCTGTCATTTCAAATAATAGATCAGCATTTTCTGAATCCCATTCAAAGTCTTTTGTTAAATTATAAGTTGGAATTGGAAAAGAAAATAATCTTCCGTTTGCATCCCCTTCCAGCATCAATTCAATAAAAGCCTTATTTACCATATCCATTTCTTTCTGGCAATCGCCATAGGCAAAGTCCATTCTTTTTCCTCCAACAACTGCTTTCTCATTTTTCATATCATCTGGAACTACCCAGTCAAAAGTTAGGTTGGAAAAAGGAAATTGGCTTCCCCAACGGCTAGGAACGTTTAAGCTAAAAACTAATTTTTGCATTTCCTGCTTTACTTCTTTATAATTAAGGTTATCCACTCTTACAAATGGAGCTAATAGAGTATCTACAGAAGAAAAAGCCTGGGCTCCTGCAAACTCCATCTGCAAACAGCCAATATAATTAACCATCTGATGCACTACAACACCAAGATGTTTTGCTGGATTGGCATCAATTTTATTTGGAACTCCTCCAAAGCCCAATAATAATAAATTTTTTAATGACCATCCTGCGCAATAGCCAATAAAACCATGGCTTAAGTCATGTATATGGAAATAGCCTTTTTCAAAGGCATCTTTGATTTGCGGAGTATAAATCTTGTTTAAGGCATAGTGAACAATAACCTTTCCAGATGTATGCAATAATAATCCTGAAAAGGAAAACTGCTCATTTGCATTTTCTTTAACTCTCCAGTCTGTCTTATCCATATATTCATCAATAATATTATTTACCTCATCAAGAAAATTTTTCTGCTCTCTCAGCTCTTTATGCTGCTGCCTGTATAAGATATATGCTTTAGCTGTTTTATAATGACCTTCCTCGCTTAATGTCTTCTCAACAAGATCTTGTATAGTCTCAACATCAGGCACTTCATCCTTAAACCTTTCATTAATGAGCTTGACAACCTTGTCTGATAACTGCTTTGCTAATTCTTTATCTGTGCCGCCAACAGCTTTTGCTGCCTTCCATATTGCAGTTGTTATCTTTTCCTGCTCAAAAGGAACAATCCTTCCATTTCTCTTTTTTATTTTTGTAATGCCTTCTGCTTCTATCCTTTCATATGTTGTAAATCTCTGGCCGCAGTTAAGGCATTCTCTTCTTCTTCTGTTTATCTCATCTCCTCTTTTGTCAATAACCTTTGTATCGCTATTGCAATATGGGCATATCATTTTTTATCACACCTCATTTTTGTTTATTATAGCTAACGCTATTTTGTTTTGATTTTGATTAATTACTTTTCAGGAAAAACTTAAACACAAGATATTGTGTTGGAAGTAATATTTTACAATTAAAACACAATATTTTGTATCTTTTATTAATCTGAGAAATTTACTTATTTATATAGTTTTATATGTTTAAAGATATAAATTAATCGTCAGGCCTTGTTGCTTTCTCTAATTCATCTTCTTTTTCTTCTTCTGATTCTTCTTCATCTTTTTTCTTCTTTTTCTTTTCTGTTTCTTCTTTTTCCTCTTCCTCTTCCTTTTCTTCCTCTTCTGATTCTTCTGCTTCTTTTTCTTCTGTCTCTTCTTCTACTTCTTCTTTTTTCTCTTCTTCTTCTGTTTCTTCTGGTTCTTCTTCTGTTAACTCTTCTTTTTCTTCTTCTATTTCTTCCTCTTTCTTCTCTTCTTCTTTTACTTCTTCTGGCTCTGTTTCAAATTGTTCTTCTTCATAAGAAAGATCTACATCTTCCTCAACCTCTATTTCCGGAGCTGTCGACTTAGTTTTTCCTTTTTCTTCTTTTGTTAACTTTGGCTTTTCTTGATGAAACAAAGGACATCCAGCGCAATCTACTGAATTAGGCGTTTCAGGACAGTCTGGAAACTGCCTCTCGCAAATTATTCTCTTTGTCCTTGGCTTATAAGCCCTAGTTTTCTTTGCCCTTCTTCCTCTTGCCATAAGAAATAGAGATAAATAGCAGTTTTTAAAGTTATTGGAAATGAATTATTAAAATTGAAATAAGATAATAAATAAATAAATAAAAATTAGAAACTCAAAACCCTCAGACCACCTCTTTTTGGTATGTCTGAAGGTGAAATCTAGATTTTTTGGTTCTATCACCTAAAACAAGGATTGGAATTTTGTTTTTAAGCTTAATTATTATTCAAAACATAGGTTATCTTACTTATTATTCTGTTATTTATATTAACTTTTTTTATTCGAAGCAATTAAAGAACTAGAGAGAGAAGGATTGCCGATGCTGTTGTTTTTGATTCAGAAATGAGATTATGTTATTTCTCTATTTTAATATCTCTAGCTGAAAGAATTATCTTCCTTATTCCAGCATCATGTAAAGCTAAGAAAGCTAAGACATAAATCATTAGAAAAAAGGTAATAGTAGTTCCCCAGGTATATTGTTTGATATTAAATAGATGGTAAGTGAGGTATAATAGAACTATAAAAACAATTATTCCTGCACCCCACAAGATTATCTGTTTAGTTTTAATCTCTTTGATACTCACTAGCCCTGTTCTTAGCTCAGCAATTTCCCTCTCAAATTTAGCTCGCTCTAATTCAAGCCTTCGCTTAACTCTAAGAATTTCTTCTATAGAATCAACTCTCGGGTTGCCTGGATTTACTTGTGATTCTCTTATATCAACACCATTCATATAGGTATGTTAATTAGATTAAAGATATATATTTTTCTATAATATTTAGAGTAGAAATTGAGTTTTAATCTTCCAATAACCAAATAATCTTTCCACATTTAATATTCTCTTCTTTGGTAACAAATTTTAAAGAATCAACAAGATTTTCATCAATTGAACCGAAATTCAAAGGTATATGCCTATCTTCACAATAAGTTATAAATTCAGAGGATAATCTAATATCTTCATCTTTGTGTTCTGTATAGATATGGAAATTATTTAATTTCATATCTTTTATTTTTTTATACCATCCTTTAACTTTAACTTGATTTAGATTGGGGGAATCTTCAAGAACCTCAAAAAATTTAATAAACTCCTCAATTTTATTATTCACTATCTCATTTGCTTTTTGTGTATAGCTAGAATCAAAATCTTTTAGTTTATCCTCATTATTTAAAAGTTCAATAAGTGGAAAATCTTTCAATAACATATTCTTAAAGTATTGAAAATCTTCCTTATCTAATTTACCCCACTCTTCGAACAATTTATCCATTTTAGATTTCAAGATTGCATTTTTAACAGTATCGCTTGGGTTTTTTCTTATGATTCTTTTACTTAACTCATTCTTAACATTAACAACACTAGAAATTATTATTTCACCAATCTTGCTTAAATTATCCCTATATGTGAAAATAAAGACACTTTTTACATGTCTTAATAAGATATATTTTTGTTTTTTTATTAATCCAAAATAATTATTAACAACTTTGTTGAATTTGTGTCTTACATCAACAAATGCAAAAAGAGTATTTACATCAGAAGAATGGAAATCCATTAAATTATCCCCCAATAAGTAAGCTTGTTCTTTCCATACCTAAATAATCTGTTTCTTTAATTGCTAAATCTAATTTTTTTAATTGAATTTTATACGAAATTGAATACATTCTTAAAAATAGTAAAGTAATAATAGCATAGTTTTTCATAATTGATTTTAATCTACGTTCATTAAAGCCAATTTTGTTAATTTCTTTTGATTCTGATTCTAATGAATCTTTAATAAATTCTAAAGTTTGAATAAATTCTCTTGATATTTTTAAATAATTAAGATCATCTTGCTTAATTTTCTCAGATTTAATTAAAGCTATTTGCTCAGAAGTTGTATTTGATATTTGAGAATAACCTAATTTAAAAGTTGTTTTTAAAAATTTTTTTGCTTCACTTTCATTTCGAGGTTTTTTAATTACTTCATCTGAAAGTAATTCATCTAATTTCTTATCTTCAAAAAACTTCATTAACTCTTCACCAAATATACTAAAATCTTCAATATCCCAAAGATAATCTGGCATTTTTGGAAGTATTTTATTTTTAAATAAATCTTCAATTTCTTCTTTAGTAACATTCTCTTGAATTTTACTAATCAAATAAAGAATATCAACTGTAAAATCTCTTCTATTTAATCCTGATAAAAAACCAAATAGATTAGTAAAAGAAGACATAAAATTGTTTATTACTTCTATAAAAGTTATATTTGTATTAGTAAACATAGTTATCTACCTATAGGTATAAAATAATAAGTTGATTTATAAAATTATCGATATCTTCTTTATTTCCCCCTTATCAGCCTATCCAACTTCCTCTCAATACCATTATCCAAAGCCTTAAAACCTCTTATCCCAAAGAATTCGTCATTTCCCAACTTCCTATATTTATTCCAATAAGAATATTTTTGTCAAGAATATATTTAAACAAAATAAGAATACGGGTTGTATTAGATAAATAAACAAAACAAGGTGAATAATATGCCACAAATACATTATGTAACAAGCGAGAGCGTAACAGAAGGTCATCCTGATAAAATTTGCGACCAGATTGCAGATTCTATTTTGGATTCTTTATATGTTCAAGACCCAAATTCAAGAGTAGCAATTGAATGCTTAACAACAACAGGATTGATTGTTGTTGTGGGAGAGGTAACAACAAAAGGATTTGCAGATGTGCATGCAATAGCAAGAAACACATTAAAGGAGATAGGATATACAGATCCTGAATTTGGAATTGATTATAATGATGCTGGAATTTTAGCTTCTATCCACGGCCAAAGCCCAGATATAAGCGTTGGGGTAACAGAAGCAAAAGGCCATGAGCAAGGAGCAGGAGACCAGGGAATGATGTATGGATATGCGTGCAATGAAACGCCGGAATTAATGCCATTGCCAATAATGCTTGCCCATAAATTAACAAGAAAATTATCAGATGTAAGGAAAAACGGAGAAATCTCAGATCTTGGACCAGACGGAAAATCGCAAGTAAGTGTTGAATATGAAGATGGAAAGCCAAAGAGAATAACAACAGTTGTTATTGCTCAGCAGCATAAGGAAGAGATATCTGAAGAAGATTTAAAGAAGGAAATACTGGAAAAAGTAATAAAGCCTGTCTGCGGAAATTTAATGGATAAAAATACTAAAGTACATATTAATGCAACAGGAAAATTTGTAATTGGAGGGCCAGAAGGCGATTCAGGAGTGACAGGAAGAAAGATAATTGCAGATACTTATGGGGGAGTAGGAAGGCATGGCGGAGGAGCTTTCTCTGGAAAAGATCCAAGCAAAGTTGACAGAAGCGGAGCTTATGCAGCAAGGTATGTTGCAAAGAATATTGTTGCTGCAAAATTAGCTGACAAATGCGAAGTCCAATTAAGCTATGCTATCGGAGTTGCAGAGCCAACTTCTATTAATGTAGACTGCTTCGGAACAAATAAGATTCCAGAGGAGAAGATTGTGGAATTAGTCAAGAAGCACTTCAAATTAACTCCTAGGGGAATTATTGATTCTTTAAGATTAAGAAGGCCAATCTACAGAAAAACCTCTGTCTATGGACATTTTGGAAGAGAGGATCCTGACTTTACATGGGAAAAAACAGATAAGGCAGAAATATTAAGAAAAGAAGCTGGCATTTGATTTTTTTTTTTTATTTTTATTTTTAATTAAAATTAAGGGTGTCTACTGGTTTTTCTGAACGAGTACCTACTAACCCATTTGACGTTCTTACTAAATAACATTGAAATGGTTTAGAAATCAGCTTGAAGTATCCATCTGCATCAAAATATATTCCTTTAGGTTTTAATAATTGAAATACTATTCTATCCTCATTTTTTAAATCGCGGTCAACAACAAATCCTTTTGTAACAAAATCAAAATTCTCCCCACATAATTCAATAACTTTTTTTACCGCATCATCCTCTTGAATGTCTAATTGTAGGTGATTCCTCACCTCCAATGATAAATACTTCCAAGAAAAATTACCTTTCCAAATAAAGCTTTCTGATGAAATCTTATCAAATGTATACACATCTGCACCTAAATAACGTACGCACCTTGCAAATGTGGGTTTAGCACCACATCCAATATCTAAAACTTTCATTCCACTTAAAACACTTGCTTCTACCAAAGGTTTGGCATTAAAAGTTTCAAAATTTATTCCATCACTGCTTATAATTTCATTGATTAGCGGGTGTTGGCTCATAGCTAGTGTAAAAACTAACTGATAAGATGCAAGACGCGTATTATAAAGTTCATGACATCCTAATGGTCTATCAATGCCCGTGTAACCTTGAAAGCCAAAAATTTCTTCAGAAATAGGAGAGGCTATTTTCATAAGTAAACGTTCAGCCCTTCTCTCTAAATTCAAGTCTCCAAAATTTGATATATTCATGCGATTCAGAAATTGAGTTTAATATTTAAAGCTTTTAGTTTTTTTTTTTTTTAAATTGTTGTTGAAGAATAAATTTGAAATAATTACACTTTTTTTAAAACAACCTCTTCCTTAAAATCAACATTGATTATCTTATCAAACAACTCCACTAAAACATTTACATAAGGATTATTCATGTTTAATTTGTATAATTTGGCATTTCCAATGTTTCTTGTGTGTATAACTATCTTTAATTTTTCAATATCATCCCACATCCTGAATAATGTAACCCTGTTTATTCCAGCTCCTTCTGCAATATCGCCTATGGAATGGTCTAATTCCCGTCCTTCTATTAAATACTCTAAAACCCTTATCTTTGGCGTATCTCCTATCAGCTCCCTAAACAATGTTTTTTCATCTTGGAATTTCATATAACTAAGAAAATATAAACAATATATAAATGTTTCTATTTTGTAATATAAGTATTACATAAATGTAACATATTTATAAAAATAAGTTTTAATTATTTCTGTTTATGGTAAAGATAGATATTAAAGAAATGAGGGATATTCAAAAGAAAATGATCAGAATGTTAAAGTGTCGGAAATTTTCTTTGAAAATTTCTGAGCATGCTCAAAAACCACAAAAGTGGTTTTTGACAAACAAGAAGAAATACAAAGGAGCTCATACAGAAACAATTCATTTAAGAAATTGCGTTCCTACGCATTTAAGAGGACAAAAAATAGTTGATGAGGCTATTTCAGACTTATTTAAAAAAGGAATCTTAATAAATAAAAAATCAACTGGACAAAGTCATTGCAGTTTAGACAATACAAAATTAAAAGAGATAAGCGAGATAGAGAATTATTAATATATCATTGATAATAATAAACATTAAAAACTTCTGGAAATTCTAAAATATATGTCAAATAAAGATAAAGAAATTGAGATAAAGATTCCTCTTGATGAAGATGCGTTTTCTAAAGTAAAAGAGAAATTAAAGGAAATTGCAAGATTTGAGAAAAAAAACAATCAGATAGATGAATACTTTACACCGATTCATAGAAATTTTATAGAGCCAGAATTTCCTTTTGAATGGTTAAGTATAAGAAAAAGAGGAGATAAGGTTATTTTAAATTATAAGCACTTTTATCCGGAAAATGTTAAAACAACTACCCATTGCGATGAATTTGAAACTGAAATTAAAAATCAGGATCAATTAAATAAGATATTTTCTGTTCTAAATTTAAAGAAATTAGTTACAGTTGAAAAAGAAAGAGGGACTTACCTTAATGATGATTTTGAAATCGCATTAGATAAAGTTAAAGGACTAGGCTATTTTATAGAAATAGAAGCGATAAAAGATTTTGGAACAGTGGAGAAAACAAGAGAAAAGCTTTTTGAATTTGCTAAGAATCTTGAAATTGATATTTCAAAAACAGATAAAAGAGGTTATCCATACTTATTAATGGAAAAGAAAGGGCTGATAAAATGATAATTAAAGGCCTGCAAAAGACATCATTAATTGACTATCCGCCTTATACGATTTCTGTTATTTTTGTGGCTAATTGCGATTTTAGATGCGCATTCTGCCAGAATCCTGATTTGGTTAATAATGCTCCTAATCTAAAACAATATTCACAGGAAGAAATAATTGAATTCCTAAGCTCAAGAAAAAAATGGCTTGATGGAATCTGCATCACAGGAGGAGAGCCTTTATTATACCCAGGAATAATTGATTTTATAAAAAAGATTAAGGAATTAAACATGAAAATTAAGTTAGATACAAACGGCAATAATTCTGAACTGCTAAAAAAAATTATTGATGATGAGTTAGTTGATTATATAGCAATGGATATTAAAGGTCCTTTAAATAAGTATAATGAGATAACAAAAGTTAATGTTAATACTGAATATATTAAAAGTTCTATTGAACTAATTAAAAATTCCAATATAGAGCATGAGTTCAGGACAACAATAATTCCTGACTTAAATGAAGAAGATATAAAAAAGATTGGAGAGCTGTTAAAAGGAGCTAAGAAATTCAGCATACAGCAGTTCAGAAATACATTTAAATTACTTGATGAAAGCTATAATAAGCAGCCTTATCCAGAAAAAAAATTAAAGGAATTCAGGAAAATAATGGAAGGTTATGTTAAAAAAGTGGAGATAAAATAATGCTAATCAAGGATAAGATCTATGGCGATCAAATAATAGAGAATCAGCTGATTTTAGACATAGTTAATACACCTGAAATGCAAAGATTAAAAGGAATAAATCAATATGGAACATATGCTTTTGTTTCAGAGATGTTTAATACAACAAGATTTGAACATTGCCTTGGCGTATATTTTTTATTAAAAAAATTTAATGCTTCTTTTGAAGAACAAATCGCTGGCTTAATACACGATATTCCCCACACTGTTTTCTCGCATGTTGTTGATTATGTTTATGGAGACGCGGAAAAACAGGAATATCATGAAAATCATCATAGTAGGATAATAAAAAATTCAAAAATTTCTTATTTATTAAAAAAAAATAATATAGATGCTGAACCTATACTAAATGAGAATAATTTTCCATTATTAGAAAAAGAGATTCCAGATTTATGCGCAGACAGACTAGATTATTTTATGAGGGATACATTCACATTAAAAAAAAGCACTGCAAAAGATATTGAAAGATATCTTAACTCTTTCATCATCTATAACAATGAATTTGTAACTAATGATTTACAAATAGCAAAAGAAATTGCAAATAAGTTTATGGATACAAATCTTTCTTTCTGGGGAATTGGATTTCAGGCAGGTTCGTTCCAATTATTAGCAGATATATTCAAGATTGGATTAAAAAATGATATAATAACAGAAGATGATTTTTTCACAACAGATAATGAAATAATAGAAAAATTAAAGCAATCTGGAAATAAGCAAATACTGCGGGATTTGTCTTTAATGGAAAGGGATAAGATAGTTCTAGGAACAAAAGAAGATCATGATTTTTTCACAAAATCAAAAGTAAGATTTATAGACCCGAAGATATTACATAAAGAAAATATTAAAAGGTTATCTGAATTAGACAATGATTTTAAGCAAAGAATAAAAGATTTTAAAAAAAAAATTGAACAAGGTTATTATATCAAAATATTAAGAAATTAAAAATGGAAAATATTGTTGGAGCCGGAGTTGGAATAATGGTTTTAAAAGATAATAAAATACTGCTGGGAAAGAGACATGATAATCCAGAAAAAGCATCTTCTGAATTGCATGGGGAAGGAACATGGACAATGCCCGGAGGTAAAATGCATTTTCATGAAGAATTTGAAGATGCAGCAAAAAGAGAATTAATTGAAGAGACAGGAATAATCCCAAAATCATTAAAAATAATTTCTTTAACAAATGATAAAGTTCCGGACAAACATTTCATAACAATAGGATTTTTATGCGATAGTTTTGAAGGAGAACCTAAAACATTAGAGCCAGATGAAATAACAGAATGGAAATGGTTTAAACTGACTAATCTCCCTGAAAAGGTATTTTCCCCTTGTAAAAAGATATTAAGAAATTATTTAGATAAAGAAATTTATAAGCATTAAAAATGGTAAAAAAGATTCAGGAGTTTCAAAAGAAATTTAATGAAGAGTTTTTCCCAAAAGCAAAAGAAGTTAATTATGATGAAAGGTTATTATTTTTGTCAACAGCATTGGCAGGAGAAGTTGGAGAATTCGCAAATATTGTAAAAAAGAGGCATAGGAAAAAGCTTTATAATTTAGAAGCAGATAATATTCCAGAAGAAGAATATAAGGAAAGGCTTAAGGAAGAGGTTACAGATGTTTTTATTTATACAATCCTTTTAAGCAATCTTCTGGAGATGGATTTAGAGGAAGAGTATTATAAAAAATCAGAAAAACTCAAAATAAAATTCAAAAATGGTAGTATTAAGCGATAGGGATATAAAACAATATTTGAAAGAAGGCAGGATAGTTTTAGAAGGATTTAATCATGAAAATATAGACCCTTGCTCTGTGGATTTGACTTTAAGCAATAAAATAAGGGTTTTCAGATATAATGAGATTCCTTTTATTGACACAAAAGAAAAAATTCCAGATACCCATATGCAGTTGATAGATGTTGAAGAGGGAAAGCCGATAATTATCCATCCTGGCGAGCTGATCTTAGCTTTAACTAATGAATACTTAAAGATGCCTGATGATTTAGTAGCAACGTTAGATGGAAGGTCTTCATTAGGAAGATTAGGAATAGTTGTTCATTCAACTGCTAACTCATTTGATCCTGGATTTGAGGGAAATCCAACTCTGGAAATATCAAATATTTCCAAGATACCTATAACTTTATGGCCAGGAATGAAAATATGCAGATTAACCTTTACCAAATTGTCATCACCTGCAGAAACCCCTTACAATAAAAGGGAAAAGTCAAAATACCATCAGCAGATATCTCCAGACGCAAGCAAGATTTACAAGGATATAAAAAACGAATAATTTAAATATAATTTATTTTTAAATCTTATAATATAAATAAATTAAACGGGGTGAAAAGATAATGGCAGATTTAGCAAAAATAGGCGCATGGGCGTTTACTATTGGAGTAATAGTTGCTCTTTTAGCAGGCTTTATGCCAGCAAGCCCATGGTTAAAAGCAGTGCTTGTGGTATTGGGATTAATAGTGGGATTTCTTAATGTAACGGGAAAAGAGACAACGCCTTTTTTAATGGCAGCAGTAGCAATAATGATTGCAGTTTATACAGCAGGCGCTTCAATAGAGTCAGATATGGCTGCATTAGGATCAGTAGGAACATACCTATTGGCAATAATGAAGAACATCAACACATTAGTGTTCCCTGCTACAATAGTAGTTGCATTAAAAGCTGTCTTTGCATTAGCAAAGGAATAAATATTTTTTTTTTTTATTTTTTATTTTCATATTGCTTAGAATATTGTAGAATTCGGTAATTAGTTGTCACTTCTGCAGTATCTATTTCATTTTTAAACT
>Ga0209542_10009040_pt1 | contig 18386 bp, 14 predicted proteins | sample RifCSPhighO2_01_FD_184028 | JGI IMG/M metagenome (GOLD analysis project Ga0209542, IMG submission 184028) | Soil microbial communities from Rifle, Colorado - Rifle CSP2_plank highO2_0.1 (SPAdes) (version 2) | ecosystem: Environmental > Terrestrial > Deep subsurface > Rock core/Sediment ...
TCGACGTCGTCGCGGACGCCGTTGTTGTTTTTGTCGATGCCCGCGACTGTCGCATCATTTTCTGCCTGGTCGGGTACGGGCGGCAGGTTGCTGCCTTGCACATCCGCAAGGGTTATTTTTTGCGCGTGTATTGCCGCCACCGCCTCGTTGGTCTTGTCGATATCAAAAAGCCGCTGTACGTCATATATAACCAGCAGGACATACCCCACCACCAATACATAAAGCGGCCACCTAACCCACCGCCAAACAGCGCGGAGTGAATCCTTCATACCGCCAAAAATTATACCACCAGCAAAAAACACCTACCCCCCACTATCCCCAAGCGACCTTGAACACGGACAATCCTTGCTAACTACTATCTTTAAGTACACAAGTTGGTGGATAAGGGAATAAACTCTATATTGTATAATTAGGGCAGGATGTTAGAAAGAAAAAATACTCAAGACAAGAGGTATATTTTGGGGCAGTTTTTTACACCGCCGCATATTTGCAGTCGGCTTGTGTCCGATATTGATTTTACTGATGCTCTCATAATAGAGCCGTCGTTTGGAACCGGTAATTTTCTATCGTCAGTGAGGAATCTGCCAAACGAAAAAATTGGATTGGAATTAGACAGTGACATTTTTTCTGATCAATTTGTGAACGAAAAAACAAAACTACTAAATGAAAACTTTTACGATTTCACTATAAAGACAAGCAAAAAACTACTTTTTCTGGGCAATCCTCCTTACAGAACCCCGGCGTATTCACTGACTACACACAAGGACACTATCTCTAAACTCACAAAAAAGTACAACGTACTGGGCATTAGAGAAGAAGCGGTATTCTTTATCTTGCATACCATCGATATCATTCGCTCAAACGGTGGTTCCGGAGAAATCCATTATGTCCTTCCAACCTCTCTACTAAAAAATAACTCAAAGTTTTTTACTAAATTTAAAGAATTTTTAATGGAGCAGTGCCATTTTATAAAGATTACCTCTCTAAAAGGCGCTGAGTTTGATGGTGTTGCACAAGATCTTATTTTTCTGTCACTAGATATAAAACCAAACGCGACTGCAATAGCATCAGGGTTATGGTCTACAGCCGGCAAACAAGAGTTTGTGACCGTTGATGGAGAAAAAGTTTTGTTGGAGGATTATTTGTGTTTGGCAAACGATGATTCAATTCGTTTCCATAAGATTTTCAAAAAAACTTACCTTGGATCGGTACCTTGCGAGAGCTTGCTTATGTCCATCGCAGGTGAAAGCCGCGAGGACTTCCAGCGCCGACTTTGCAACATTATTGCCGATAAAGAAATCACAACCGAGCGGCTTTATCAACGTTTGCAATTTAATGGCAAGTTTCACCTCAAAGTTTTTAGTGCGCCAAAAGATTCAGCAACAGTAAAAGATAAGTTAAAAAAAATATTATCGTATGTTCACAACATACAAGACAAAGACAATATATTGCAAGACTTTTTGAACATATCTAATTATAAAGAGATAAACGTGCGCAAAGGAATTCGTTATTATTTCCGGTGTGAAAAATTGAAAAAGAATAAGAACTTTGTTTACGAATTGAACCCAAACCCTTGTAGGTCATTCTATTTTACTGGAAATCCATCGCATAGCTCGACCGACTATTTCGGATTTTGTGATTACGACTGCAATCGTAATGTTTCCCCAGGGGCTAATCGCACTGTCCCTGTCGACGGCATAGAACACAATTTGACTGATTCTTTCGTGAGCTGGTGGCAAGCCAATACTAATGAACCACTATCAGAAGTGACCAGCTATATAATGTTCGTCGCAAAAACAAGTTGGTATAAGGATATGAAAAGAAAAAATAAACGCTTTTATTTTGCAATTCCCACCAAATTTATTCCCCGAGAACAGCGCTACAGCAACAAAGGCTTTAGTCCTCTGGTAAAGCCCAACCTGACCCTAATTGACTGAGCCGGGCTTCGATTTCTTGTCTAAGTTTGATGAATGAAAAGGCGTTGGGTGTAAAACTTGAATAGTTAATTGATGGTTCAAAATAAGACGCGCGAGATAAAATTTGCCCTACGTTGGCTTGGCCCTCTGTTTTGTGCCCGCGATGCTGAGCGCTCAATAAGATTTTGCCCGATTCCCTGTTTTCCCTCTTCGGCGTAGCACTAAACATTTTTGATGGAACTAAGAACAGGCGCTCGGTGTCCCCATAGAGAATATGAAAAATGAACCAGTCACACTCTGTCGGCTTTACCTGTTGAAAGGATCCTCCAATATTTAATTTTGTTTTTGGCGAAAGGTTTAATATTCTTGCACCTATATAGTCACTCGACTTTCCTTTAGTTGCTTTTATAGATTTTATTTCTATCTTTTCTCCAAGATCGCTCTTGGCATCATAATCGGAGCTACTTGTGTTTTTTGATAAGTCAGAGAAACTATCAATGATTTTTTGCTGAATTTTTAGTCCGTAACTTTGGCCAGTGCCGGTTATGAATAAATCGTAGTTTGGGAATGCGCGAAGCATTCTCTTACGGTGTCTTTTAATGATTTTTTCTAACAGCGCAAAATTTTCTTCAGAAACTCCTGAATCTTTCTTTATTTCTTGAAGCGCAAAGGTTATTTGATCCATTTGGAGAAACAGGATTTCTACTGCGGCTTCAGGGTGCCGTCTTCTATTTGTTTTATCAGGTTCTGCATCTCGAGCGCGGCGGCGGGCTGGAGCTTGGCTATTTTTTGCAGGAGCGCGATGGTGTTGGTTTTGTCGCCGGAGGCAAAGTACACCGACGCCAGGCCCAGCAGGGTCTGCACGTCGCTGGGGTTCGCTTCCACGCGCTTTTGCCACACCGCGATGGCCTGCGGATAAAGTTTGAGGCTCATGTATACCTGCAAGAGCTGGGGGTTGTCCACCACGGTCGAGCCGTACTGCTCGCGCAGGAGCGCGTCCGCAGTGGCAGACTGTCCGGTGGCATAGAGCGTCGCGGCATAGTAATTGCGGGCGGCATCGAAGCGGGGCTCCGACTCAAATGCCTGTTTGAGCACCGCAAGAGCGCTTTGCGCGTCCCCGCCCTGCAGGTAGGTCAGCCCGAGCTGGATTAAAATTTGCTGCTTCCGCGGCGAGTACTCGAGCGCTTTTTGCAGATGCGCGACGGCATCGCCTATCTGCCCAAACTGTCCGAGCAGCATCGCCTCAAAAAGCTCCAGCCGCGCGTCGCCCGGGCGCTCTGCAGTGAGCGCCTCGATGGCGTTTCTTGCCGCCATAAACGCGTCGGATTTCAACTGCGGGTCGATGTTCTGCTGCGGAGCCAGGTTAGAGACGTACTGCAAAAGTTGCTCCGTGGTCTCCTGCACCCCGAGCGGGTTGCCGGGCCAAAGCTCCGGGTTGAGCGCGGTTTGGAATTCGGCGAGATTTTTCTTCGGGTCTTTGGGCACCCCGATTCTGACCCCCGCGTTGTTTACTCCGGCTTCCTGCGTTTGGATGGCGGAAACGAGCGCCATCCCCCGCGCAAGCGCCGGCGCATTAAACGACCACGCGCCAAGGAGTATGACCCCCGCGGCGATGGGCGCAATGACCGCGAGCGTGTGCTCGTGCATCGGGCGGGAGAGCGCCACCGAGCCGGGGAGCTCGCGGCGCGACACCGAGTGGAGAAAGCCGAGGAGCGCAAAAAAGTACATCGCGCTCACCAGGTTGTCGAACACAAACAGATTGTTGAACGCGTAGGCCGCCAAGAGCCCCAGCAGGGCCGCGCGCTCCGCTGGCGAAAACTTTTGCGAGCGGACAATGGCCCACGCGGCGAGGAGATAGAGCGCGAGGTAGAGCAAGAACGCGGGCGCGCCGCCGGCAATGAGCCAGTCGAGAAACTGGTTGTGTGCGCGGTCAAACCACGCCTCCTGGTTGTACATCCCCGGCTCGTAGTATTTGTTGAACACAAAGCTAAAGTTCTCCTGCCCCCAGCCGAAGAGAGGCTTTTCCATGGCGCCCTTAACCGCCATCGGCCAGATGTAGTTGAGGCGCGAGGTGACGGTCGTTTCGGTGAGCGAAATGGAGGCGACGCGGCGCAGGGCCGGCGTGTTTTTGACAAACTCCTCGTCGCGCGCGGCGTAGAGCGCCCCGCCGAGGACCACAACCGCGACAACTGCGCCTACGGCGCTCCGGCGCAAAACGCGCGACTCTCTGCCGCGGGCAAAAATAATGAGGTAGAACGCCGCGACCACAAGACCCACCGCCAATCCCAAAATGGCGCCGCGCGTCTCGGTGAGCAGGATGCCGATGCTCTGGAGCGCTATCGCCGCCACGTAGAGCACCTGGAGCGTCAGCGCATTATGCTTGTCTTTGGTACGCGCAAGAAGGTAGAGCGCGAGAAAGAGGTTGATGAGCAGATACACGGCCGTGTAGGTCGCGTTGCCAAAGGTGGTGTCGGCGCGCATGCCGCTCTGGCTCGATATGGAAAACCAGCCAAAAAATTGCAACAGCGCCCAGAGACCCTGCACGGCGCCGACGGCAACAGACCAGTTGAGAAAGCGCTCCCACAGGTTTTCGGCGCCGAGGAGCGCGCCGGTGATGACAAACCACGCAAAGAGGTGGAGCAGGCCCACATACCCTTCCATGCGCTCAAAGTTGCTCCAAAAGCTCTTCGACGGGTCAACCGAAAAAGCGGTCGCGACGGCCATCCATGCGACAAACGCGAGTACCACCCACATAAGGTTAGACGCGCGCGGGCGGTACTTCGGAGTGGCAAAGGCAAGCAAGAGGTAGCACAGCAGTGCAAACTCAACCAAAAACCGGAAGGCGAAGTTTTTGCCCGTAATGTAGGGGAAGAAGAGGTTTGGCACTCCCCAGCTGCCGGTTGCCACTATAAAGGGTACAAAAAGCGCAGCAAACACCGCAACGATGGCGCCCCAGCGCAGATATGCCTGATAGTGCATGCGCGCAATGATACCACAAAACCAGCCATGCAAAAACCCCGCGCCGATGATGCGGCGCGGGGCTGTTTTTTAGAGCGATTAGAGCGCTTCGAGCGTTTGGCGCAGGACCGGAGAAAGTTTGGCGGCGTCGGCCGCCCCCTCTACGGGCGCGCCCGAGCGGTACGAGCGGGCTATCCGCACCGGCCGCATGCCGGCGTCAAGCTCGAGCAGACAAATTTCCGCATCGCGCGCGCGGCCATCCGCTTCTTTGGCATGGAAGACGGAGATTTCCTCCAGCGTATTGACCCGGAGGTCCATCTCGAAGGCGTGCATCAGGTCTATGCCGCGCGTCTGCGGGTCAAAGACCGCAAGCGCCCGGGTGCGCGAACACTCGACTCCGCCGACGCTTATTACCATATCCTTTTCCCCGCGGAGCGGAAGCAGTACCGACCCCACGATATTGAAGAGGTCCATATGGTAGAGAGAGGGCAGGTCGTGGAGCCCGATGAGGCGCATCACCGACGGCAGAGTGCCGAAGGAGAGTGCGTCGAGCTCCGGATCGCCAAAGGACGGCACGGCAAGACCGGTCGGCGTTGCAACCGCTATCGAGCGGAACGCCTCCCGCATAAGCAGGAGCGGCCGCACCCACTCCGCCTCCGATGCGGCAAAGCCGGTCGCCGCCGTCAGGTGCCCGGGCCATACCGGCAGATTTTTGTCCGATACGGACGCAACTGCGACCGTGACGTCCCGCAGGCGCAACAGCAGTACCGCGCCGCCGGCAGACCACCGCCACCGCGGGTTCTGCGCCTGCGACAGCTCCCACCGGCCCTCCTGGTCGGTGGCAATCCGCGCGTCGCGCGGGAGGTCGATGTAGAGCGCCTCCGAGCTCTCGGCAAGCTCCGCCTCGGTGATAAAGAGGCCGGTGCCGCGCTTCTGCACATTCAGCAGGGTTTCGACGCTCAAAGGGCTAAGCATGGAGTCTCTCCTTGTTGACAATCTGCGGCGACTATACCTAAAGCGGCGCGCAAGGTCAACCAATAAAAAAACCGCGCCATTGCTGGCGCGGTGCCGTGTGTTAAGCCGCTATCGGGCTTCTTCCGCTTTCGATCTTGTAGAGGCCGTAGTGGAACAGATGTCTGCGGGCTAGGGTACCGAGCTTGTCGAGCACCTCTCCCGCGGTGTGTGCAGAGTCGAAGACCCCGTCGCTCACGGATTTAGCCGCGAGCACGCCGCCCTCCGGAAAGAAGGCGAAGTACGCGGGATGTTGAGCAACAGGTTCGGGAAGCTCATTGACCGGCAGCCGCATCGCTCTTGCGAGCGCGTGCGTCCAGCCCTCGAGCTTGTCCCCGTACCCTGCCGCGCGCAGGTGGCGGGCGGTTTCCTCTCCGATCCGCTCCCAACTGCACGCGTTGTCGCCTATCGCGAGGAGCTTTTTGCCGAGCGCTTCGGCCTGCGGCACCCGCGCGAGCCAGTTGAACAGGCGCTGCAACCGCACGGTATCTTGCGCATACCGCTCGTTGCCCGCCTCGTCGAGATACTCGATCTCGCCGAGCTTCTCGCCGCCAAGCATGACGTCGGCTGCGAGGCCGCCGTTGCGCACGGCTTGCATCTGCAGCAGCGGCTGCTTTTTTGGAGGGGCGCTGGCCGGTATGCCAAGCCTCTCCACGATAGGCTCGATGTCGCGGGGGCCTCCGGCGACGTGCGTGAGGACGCTCCGGTCAAAGAACGTCTCCATCAGGTCGTCGTTATTCCCCGCGTAGAAGTCGAAGTTGCTGGCGATGGTCCCCATGTCGGTACCGGCGTACGGGGCGAGGATAGAGGTCCACGCCATCGTAGGGCCGATGCGGTTGTTGAGGTCCAAGGTTGCAAGGTCGGTCGCTGTGTCGGAGAAGGGCACCGCAAGAATCTGCTCGGTCCGCAGGGTCATCCCGCGGTCGAGAATTTTCCTGCACCCTTCGACGATGAGTTGATCCGGCATGTGCCGGAAGAGCACGCGGTCGCGGAGGAACCCGTTGCCCGACTCGATTGCAAGCGTGATGCCGGAGCATCCCGCCTGCGCAAAGAGGTCGAGCCTGCGATTGCCCGCATCGTGCCGCGCCAGCTCCAGACGGATCTGGCAATGGAACGGCACGCCGACCTCCTCCTTCCACCTCCGGGAAAACTCCTCCAGCCACTTTTTATCGTAGCCGAAGATGTCGTCCTGAAAGTACACCAACTTCAGCGGCCAGCGCTTTTGTATCGCGCAGGCCTCTTTGATAAGGTCCGCAACGGGGCGCACGCTAAGCTTAAAGCCACCGTGCATTTCGTTGAACGCCGGAGCGTAACAATAAGTGCACGTCATGGGGCACCCGACCGAGCCGAAGATGCTCTTGATGGGGCTTGCTCCCAGCTCCGGATACGCGTCGTAAACGGCGGCGCGGTCCGGCGCAGGGAACGCTTCCGAACGTCCGGCGCGGTCAAAGTGCACCGACTTAGGCAGAGCTTCCTGCAGGATGTTCCGCAGGATGCCAAAGCCGCTGCCCTTGACCACCCAGTCGGCGTGTTTTTCGCACTCCGGCGCAAAGTACGTCGCGTGGGGGCCGCCGATGATAACCGGCACTCCCATCGCGCGCACCGTGTCGCACGCATCGAACGCCTGTTTGTGGTAGCCCGTCCAGATTTGGAACCCGACTATGCCGGGCTTCCATTGGCGGACGGCTTCGTAGACAGGCTCAAAATCGAACTCGCGCGCGAGCACGACCTTGCATTCCCAGCCGGCCTCGCGGATAAGGCCCGCGAGGTAGAGGATGCCCAGCGGCTCGATACTATAGTACCGAGCGCAGAGTAGTATGCGGTTGCGCATCGGTCTCTCCCTGTTGTTTATACCGAGGTTCTGCTAAGAGCGTCTGTGAGAGAGGATACCACACCGGTCTTTTTTTGCACTACGAGGCGGCGCCGTGGCGGACAAAGTACGAGTCGGGATTCTTCCTAAGCTGCGCGGGGCTCCCCTGCTCGGCGATAACCCCATCTTTGAGCACCAAAATGGTGTCGGCGTGCTCGATGGTGCTTAGGCGATGGGCGATAATGAAGACCGTGACGGAGCCGTGCAGCTTCGCTATCGCCTCCTGTATCAGGCGCTCCGATTCCGAGTCGAGCGCGCTGGTCGCCTCGTCGAGTATGAGCAGCGCGGGCCGGCGGGCTATGGCGCGGGCCAGCACGACGCGCTGGCGCTGGCCGCCGGAGAGCATAACGCCGCGGTCCCCGACCATTGTGTCAAACTGCTCCGGCAGCGTCATAATAAAGTCATAGATGTTGGCCTGCTTTGCGGCGGCCACAACATCCTCTCCCGACAGCTCCGAGTAAAAGCGGATGTTCTCCCTGATGGTGCCGTTGAGCAAAAATGCGTCCTGTGCTACGTAGCCGATGCGCTTTCTCCATTCGCCCAGGCTGACGCGCGAGAGCGGCTTGCCATCGAGCAGCAACTCGCCGGACGTAGGCTCAAAAAGCCGCAACAGCAGGTCGGCGACGGTCGTTTTGCCGGCCCCCGAGGGCCCGATGAGGCCGACCGTCTGCCCGCGCCGCAGGGTAAAAGAAACTTTTTTTAACGCCGCGTCGGCGCGCTGGTAGGTGAGCGACACGTTGTTAAACTGGAGTGACTTCTCAAAGACAAACGGGTCCGTGCCGGCCTCGACGGCCTCCTTGTGCTCGTCGAGCAGCCGCCCAAACTCCTCAAGGCTTCTGGCGTACGGCAGGAGCGCGACAATCGAGTTGAAGGAATTCTGCCCCGACTCCAGATAAACGAATATTTTTTGTATCAGGTACAGCGTTGCCGCGAATGCGACAAAGTTGAAGCCGGGCGTATCGTAGGTAACGGCAAAAAGTACGATGACAAAAAATATCGCGAACGGTTGGAAAAAGCTGGTACTCAAGGAGCGGACAAGCACCAGCCGAAGGCTGAGGTCGCGCATGCGGTTAAAGAGATTTTTGCTGTAGGAGTACGCGACGCTTTCCGCGCCGGCGGCTTTGATGACCTTCATGCCGAGCACGTGCTCGCCGAGAAAATGCGACAACTGCTTTTCCGTATAAGCTATTTCAGCGACACTGCGGTGCATCCGCTTGACGAACGGGCGCGCCAAAAGCAAAAGCGCTGCGCCGGCCGTAAGCGCCGAGAGCGTCACGGTGGGCGAAATGTTGAGCGCCACCATGAGATACATGAAAAATCCGGTAAACGACTGGATGACCTGTCCCAAGCCCTCGAGCAAACTCCCGACATTCTGGATTTCGCGCGTCAGCGTATATTGGACGTGGCCGAGCTTCTGGCGCAGGAGGAACGGCCATGATGCCGAAAAAGTCCGGTGGAGCAAGTTTTTTGACTTGGTACTCAAAAAATTGGAGCTTATCCATCCGCGCACGTAGCCGAACGCCACCATCGTCACTGCGCGCACGATAAACAAAGCGACGATAAAACCGAGCAAGTACCGGAACGTAAACGGGACGTGGAAAAAATGGAACACCGCTTCCACCGTCCGCGAAATAACGTCGGTCGGCGCGCCGCCGCTGATCAAGAACGAGATGAGCGGTATCGCCGCGTTGATGCCGATGCCTTCGACTATGGCGCCAAAAAAGCCGAGCACAACCAGCACGGCAATATAGCGGCGGTACCGCGCAAAGGTGCGCCATAGTACGCTTAATGCGGAAAGTATCTTCATACCCGTATGACACCCGTTATACCATATAACCGCCTCTGGAAAAAAAGACACTCCGGTCAAAAGAGGCGCTTTAAGTGGTAGCGGACGCCGAGCAGGCGTATGCGGAAGTGGGATTGAAACCAGATCAAAAAACGCATGGGTAAAAACGCGAGCGGCCGCGGCGAATGGAAGCGATTTATCCATGTCTGCATGTTTGGAGAGAGCCCGCGCGAAGAAGCAAGCTCGCGCAAAATAGCGGCATTGCGGTCGTTGGTGGCCGACAGGAACGCGCGCGTCTCGTCGGTAAGCGCCCGGTCGTTGTCCACCTTCGATAGTTTGGCGGGCCAAAGGTTGATGCGGTTTTTACAAAAAATAAGCCCGAGCGCCTGCAGATAAAACTCCGTCGCTCCCCATCCGTCGTTGCGGTACTCTTTGATGGTCCGCAATACTTCCGTATTTTGAAACACGTCACTGCTAAAGAAAAACAAATCCCCTCCCTCCCAGTAGTACCGTCCGCCCGTACCGCTCTTTTGCTCCCCGACGCTCCGGTAGGCGACGTTCGGATACGTTGTGCCGCAGGTGCCGGGTGTGGTATGCCGCACCACCTGTTCAAAAAAGTCTTCGTCGAGCATGACATCGCACGTGGTCCACAGGAGGATGTGGTTTGGATATTGTTTGGAGAGTTCAATGCCCGACATCCACACCTCGGTGTTTGAGTAGCGATCTGTGCGCACGTCTCCGTCGCGCGCGACATGCGGAATCCCCTCGCGCACAAGCGTCGGCAGGACGTTCTTTTCGCCAAAGAGCGTCACCGCAATAATCCAATTCTTATACGTCTGGCGCTTAAGGTACTCAAGAAAAAGGAGTTGTATCTTATCGTTGTCGGTGCCCTTAAAATCGCGAAAGGTGGTGCAGACGATAACGGTCGGCTTGCCGGTATTGTTTTCCATGCAACAACCAGTGTATCATCCGAGCGCCTGGCACGTTTCCACCCACACGCGCAGGCCTTTGACGAACTCCTGCATAAAAGCGCGCTCGCTTTGCGAAAGGTCTTGGCGCGTCTCTACCGCGCGCGCAAGGCCCTCGACGATTTCTTTAAAACAATCTTGGTAACTTGTTCCGGAAAGAGAGATGTTTTTTAGCATATCGACAAACCGAACGGTCAGCGCCTGGCCCTTTTCGTCCTCCAGGTCGCGCCAATAATTGTGCGGGTTGCGGTCCTGCTTAACGAGCGGCCGCCCCACGGTGATAGAGTCGCCCTTGTGGTCGGCGATGCGCTTCACGATATAGGAAGCCCAGATGTCGTCCATCCTCTTTACGTGAGGGACGAGCATGTAGGCGGGGATGACCTCGCGCAAAAGCGCGGTGTTTTGAGAGTTAAAAGGCGTCCAAGTGCCCTGCGCGACGGCAAGCTGCTCCTCGCCGCGGTAGCCGACCGCGTCCAACGGCTCGGGGAAATGGCTCAACCGCTCGAGCGCGTCAATGTCCGGGTCGCCCAGCCACAGTCCGGCGTTTACCACCGGGCGGACAATGCCGGTTGCAAACTGCCACTGTTCGTTGGTGCGCCGCTCCTCGACCGGAAACCCGCGCGCAAAAAACGGCCTGCCGTCTTTCTCTTCAAGCAGAGCGCAGACGTTGAGCCAGCCGCTCCCCGAGCGCGCCAACCGCATTTCTTTTGCGTGTCCCACCGCGTGTTGTCCAAAGTAGTCCTTGTCCGCCAAAAAGTTGTCGTCGTCTATCGTGATAATGACCGGCGAGCCTATTTCGTAGGCGAAGAGGAGCCCTATCATGCGCCGCTGGATGCAGTTATACGGAAAAAAATCCCGCAGCGCCGGAAACCGCTTCAGATACTCTTCCTGACGCTCTATCGTAAAGTAGTCAACCTCATACCCGGTGCGCTGCTGCAGCTCTTTGCAATAGGTCTCCGCCTCCAGAGGCGTCTTTTTGTCCGCCACCACCACAAACCGCACCCTGCGTCCGTGCGCCTTGGCGTCCGCCGCGTAGGCGTCAAAAAGTGTCGGCACGTTGATGGTGGTGGTCACGATGGCCGCATCCAAACCCGGTACCTTGTCGGGCGCAGTCGGCGGGACGGTGACTGCAAACCCTGGGAGCGTAGCGCCGCTCAAACGCTCGTGCGCGGCCTTGAGCACGCGGCCAAGCCCTTCGTCGAGAGAAATTTTCGGCCGCCATCCTATTTCTTTAAACAGCTTTGTCGTGTCGGCGTAGCGCGTGACGACGCCCATCGGCTTGTCCTCAAGCGTTTTGAGCGGCGCGCGGCGGCCCTCAAGCGCGAGCAAGCGCAGGGCGAGCGTTTTAAACGAAGTCGCGATGCCGGTGCCTATGTTAACCGCCGAACCGTCTTTAACGCGGTCGAGGATGGGAAAGAATGCGTCCACCACGTCGTCAACGTGGATAAAATCGCGCGTCTGCTCGCCGGTGCCCCATATCTCAACCGGGCTGTCTCCGCGCGCGACGCGCAGCGCAATCGCCGGAGTCGGATAGGTCAGCTCCTGGTCCTCGCCGTAGCCGCCAAACGGGCGGATGCACGCAATGTGGATGCCATAGCGCTCGTGCGCTAGCTTGGCCAAAAATTCGCCGGTAAGTTTTGTCCAGCCGTAGGTCAGGTCGGGCACGCCGAGCACAAGCGAGTCGAAGTCGATGTCCTTCTCGGTCATCGGGTAGGAGTCGGCCGCCCCTTGCAGTTTGACAGGATACGCCGCAGGAGACGACGGATAGAGCACCCGCCCGACGCGCCCCGGCTTGCGGGTCATCCAAAGAAAAAAGGCCGAATCAATCGCGAGGTCGCCGGCGATAAGGAGCGTGTCCCTCTCCATAAGCTCTCTTCCGACCACCACCGCCGCAAAATGAAATACGTCGCCGAAGTCGGGCAGCGCCACAGAGCCCTTGCCCTCCGCCTGGTCGCGGAAAAAGCGCAACGCGTCTGTCTGTATAAACGTGATGGTTGCTCCGCTGGCACGGTACTTCTCGACGCCATGTTCCGACGAGCACTCCCACTCGGGGGCAAGCCATACGCTTGGAGAAACGCCGGTCGAGAGGTCGTCAATAATCCATACGTCCTTCTCGCCGCGGTTGATAAGCGTGCGGACGGTATGTCTGCCGACAAAACCGGCTCCGCCGGTCACCAACACTGGCTTTTTTGACATGTGGGGCACTATACCGAGGCGCCGCGCCATTGGCAAGCGGCGCCTTGCCCCGCTTGGTTTTTCCGCCGCATCTGCTATATTTTGGGTGCATATGATCATACGAAGCAAGGCTCCTCTGCGGCTGGGGCTGGCCGGAGGCGGTACCGACGTGTCCCCGTACGCCGACCTCTACGGCGGGGCTATTCTTAACGTCACGATAGACATGTATGCCCATGCCACCATCAAGCCGACCGCGGGAAACAAAATAAAAATTATTGCCGCCGACAGAAACGAGGAGGTGGTATTGGACGCAACAAAAAAGTTGAAGACCGACGGCACGCTCGACCTCGCCAAGAGTGTTTACAACCGCGTGGTAAAAGACTTTTTAAAGAAGCCGGTCTCCTTCGAGCTCACCACGTTTGTGGACGCGCCCGCGGGTTCCGGACTCGGCTCCTCCTCAACGTTGGTGGTGGCGATACTGGGGGCTTTTGTGGAGTGGTTTAAACTCCCGCTCGGCGACTATGACATCGCGCACCTCGCCTACGAGATAGAGCGCGAGGATTTGGGCATGCAGGGCGGCAAGCAAGACCAGTACGCCGCGACCTTCGGCGGAGTCAATTACATGGAGTTCAACGGCGGCAACAAAGTGATAGTAAATCCCCTGCGGGTAAAAGAGAAAGGGCTCCATGAGCTGGGGCATAACCTTATTCTTTTTTCCACGGAAACCTCGCGCCTTTCATCAACCATTATCGCCAAGCAGTCGGAGAACGTGCGGCGGAAAAACGCCAAAAGCATCGAGGCCATGCACGGCCTTAAGGAGCAGGCGGTGCGGATGAAGGAGGCGCTTCTGAAGGGCAACGTCCACGACATCGGCAAAATCCTCCACGACGGATGGGAGCATAAAAAGTCGATGGCGGAGGGGATTTCGAACCCGCAGATCGAGCGCATATACAAAGCGGCGCGGAAAGCGGGAGCCATCGGCGGCAAACTCTCCGGCGCGGGCGGCGGGGGTTTTATGATTTTTTACGCGCCGGAGACCGCCAAGTTTAAGGTGATAGAAACGCTCAACACTTTCGGAGGAAGGGTGGTCAAGTACAACTTTACCGAACACGGACTGCGGACATGGACCATATAGAAGACCCGGCCATAATCCTTGCGGGCGGACTCGGCCTCCGTTTGCGGCCGGTCGTGAGCGATGCGCCTAAAGCCATGGCGCCTGTCCAAGGCAAGCCGTTCCTTGCTCACCTACTAGAAAACCTCAAGCGGCAGGGAGTAAAAGACGTCATTATCAGCGTCGGATATAAAAAAGAGTTCATAAAAAACCACTTCGGCGGCTCGTACGGGCCGGTGCGCATTAGGTACTCCGAGGAAGATACACCGCTAGGGACCGGCGGGGCGCTGCGCAAAGCGCTCCGCATGGTCAAAGACGGCGCTTTTGTGCTGAACGGCGATACTTTTTTTGACATTGACCTTTGCGCACTGCAAAGTGCGCACCGCGAGTCCGGGGCCGACATAACCATCGCGCTTACGGCGGTAACGGGCGACCGGTATGGAGTGGTGAGCGTTGGGGAAGGTGTTTTTAGTAACGGAGGAATATACTACCTGCACAAAAATATATTCGACGGAATTGAAGTGCCAGAGCCATTCAGCTTTGAAAAGGATGTCATCGAAAAACACAAAGATACGCTCGATATACGCGGAGTGGTGTTTGACGGCTACTTTATCGACATCGGCGTCCCGGAGGACTACGCGCAGGCGCAAAAAAAATTTAGTTGAGTTTGTCGGTAAAACGCCCAAAGTAGCCACGGCGCGCGGAGCGTATCCACCCGCGGTACCGCGCGTATGTCGCAACCCACAGCGCCGGAATATATGCCGCGTCTCCGTGCATTAAAAACAGCCACGCGCCGTGCAGACCGTACTTCCGGAGCGGGTGGGTAAACGACTGCAGATGCCTCCACAATCCCCACGACGCGTGGTGCGCGGCGTAAAACTCGGCATCACTGCGCCCGTATCCCATCCACCGGTCCCAGAACTCGGCAAAATCGAGCGCGTTTTTTTCTTCGGCGTATGCATCGATGATGGCGAGGCGGTACCCCTCTTTTTTGAGCCGGTAGCCGAGGTCGGTATCATCGCACGCCCGTATCACCTCGTTAAATTTAATGAGTGACAGCACTTCCCTCTTGTACATGCTCGGCGTGCCGATGACGTCCTTCTCTCCGGTGCGGTTTATCAGGTGGTGGAATATGCGCTCGGTCGTCTTTTCCCAATAATTCTGCGCGTCAATGACGCGCGTCTGCACGCCGACGCCCGCCAGCATCGCGTCCGCGGAGAGCGCTTCCGCCATGGCGGCAACCGTTTCGGCGGATACGCGGTTGTCGGTTCCCGCAAACAGCACAAACCGCCTTGTCGCGTGTTCGGCGCCCAACTGCCGCGCATACGCGAGGCCCCTGCGGCCGTCGGAAAGTACCCTGTCAGCGTACTGCGCGACAAACTCCCTCGTGCCGTCCGTCGAATCACCGTCAATAATAAGCAACTCGCATCCGGCGAGCGTCTTTTGTATGGCCGGCAAATTTGCCTGCACCAGCGGAAGGCAGTTGCGCGTGCAAATGACCATGCTGACGTCGCTTAACGATGAGGGGGCAGGATCTCTTTTCATTTTTATTTTTACTTATTTTTTGGCCAAGACGCACAGGGCAAAGCCGACGCCTCCCTTTGAGTTCATCGAGCCGGTCACGTCCGCAAGAGCGGCCGGTGATGCAACCTGCATCCACCCCTCCGGAGTATTTTTGAAAAACAGCTCTTCGTGCAGCTCAAATCTGGGGTCTCCGGTGAGTTCCCTCCAGCTTTCGCTTTCATACTCCCACTCGACACTATACAAGCCTTTGCTGTCCTGCGTAACTATAGGCTCTCCTTTGCCCATAGGCACGGAGATGCAGGCGATGCCGCCCGGTTTAAGCGTCTTCCAAAAAGCGTTGAGTACCGCTTCGTGCGTATGGGGGTCGCGGAGCGTGTTGGCCTCCCCTTTGCTCTTGGCGCGCTCGAAGGCGCTCCCCGCTACCGTGCTCGACGGCCGGTCGTATCCGATATGCTCGAGCGTCGAGATGCACATGACGGCGTCGTATGTGTCGGCCGGCAGGTCGAGCGTCCGCACATCTCCCGCAAAAACCGGCACCTTTGCAATGGCCGGCAGCCACTCCTCCGGGTATCTGTTTTTGACCTGTTCCGGACGGATGATATCAACCGCGTCAAGGCGGACGCCATAGTGCCCTATGCTATGGAGCAACATGCCCAGGTAGTCGAGGTTCGCGAGCGCAAATCCGACGTCGAGCACCCGGCTGCCTGCGCGCACGCGGGAAGCCGCCCACGGCACCTCGATACTGCGCGGCGTAAAGCCTTTGCACAAAGGTCCTAAGAGCGCGGGCTTTTTTTCTCCCGACAATATGCGTACGGATTCCGACAGGGTTATCCGCTGTTCTTCGTCCATTCGGTCTTCAGCGCTCATATAAAATTTGACTCACTATATCGCGCTTACCGGTAAATTAAAAGGCGGTTCACGCCGCCGCGATTACCGGTTTGGCGTCTCCGTACAGGTCGCGCACGATGCGGGAGATGCCGGCGGCCTCGCGGGCAAACATGCGCTTAAAGCTTTCCGAGTTGCGCATGCGCTCCACGCGCGCGGCATAGCGCGCGGGGTCCGCGTGGAGCAGTATTTCTTCGGCTTCAAAGAGCTGCACGCCAAAGCGGCGGTACTCCGGCGTGCGCGTAAAGAGCTTGGTGATGTGCGCCCCAACGCGCGGCAGGTGGATACTAGTCCCCACGATGCTGACCGCGGCAACCCCCCTCTCCGCCGCAAGATCAAAAATGCACCGCACCTCAACACCGGTGTTCGAGGGGCCGGGGAGCGCGCGCCCGCGCGGCCATACCGGCACCTCCGGCAGTGTTGTGACTCCCTCCCGCGCCAAGAACTCCGGCAGGAGCGCGCTCATAACCTCGCTCTCCGTCGGGCCGTGTATGTTGACCAGATAGTCGGCGCGGTCGGCGTAGGCGCACACCACCGTCGGCGGCGCGTGCCGCGCGATGAGTTGGGCGGCGGCGAGCATGGTAAGCCCGCCGCCGCCCAACATCGAAAACGGATGTGCGTCGTCCTCGGGCACCTGCACGTCGAGGTGTGCGGAGTCTTTGCCGCAGACCTCGAGGTCTTGGGTAAGCACCCACGACTTGATGTCAGCCGGGTCGCTGTCAGCGCGGAGCCGCTGGATGCCGCGGCCGAGTATGGCAAGAAGCTCCATATGTGGTATATATTATTCCATGCGTTACATAAACTCCAGCCTCAAGGTCCCGCTCCTTGACGCCATAGACCGGTTTACCATCATCGAACTCAAGTCCGAGCGCCTGCGCGATGAGAAGGACCGGGGGGCAGTGCAAAATGAGTACGACTTTTTTAAAAAAACGCTCGACGCATATCGCACAGAGGGCGTCACTATCAAGGACGAGTGGTTGCGGAAGATGCGCGACATAAACGCAAAGATATGGGACGTGGAGTCGGATATACGCAACGGCAGAAGAAATAATTTAAACAACGAAGCGGTGGGGCATCTCGCGGTCAAACTCCGCGACCTAAACGACGTCCGGGGAAAAGAGCGCGCCGCCATGGTGGAAGAAATACAGGACGATTTTTATGAACTGCCGCCCGCGCTAGTGCCCGGCGCCGACACCTCGCTCAAGCTCCCGCTCCACGAGGCGATAGATAGGCTCACTATTGCCGAGCTTAAAGTACAGCGGCTGGCAAAGGACAAAAACCTCCCCTCGTTTGAAAGGGAGCGCGCGTTTTATGCGCGGGTGTTGGATAGCTACCGGGCCGACGACGGCGTAGACATCAAAGACGGGTGGCTGGAGAGCATGCGGGACATGAACGGCCGCGTATGGGACGAGGAGTCCGCCATCCGGCAAGGCCGCGAAAAGGAGTTCGGTCTTGAGGCGATGGGCAGCCGCACCCTGATGCTCCGCGACATGAGCAAAGAGCGCGTTGGACGCAAGAACAAAATAGCCGCGGAAGCCGGTTCAAACTTCTACGAAGTAAAAACCGAGGTCATATAAAGGCGCGGATTAGGTAAGCCTCTTAAATCCGGCCTCTAGCAGAGGGCCTTTTAAAAACAAAGCGGGGCGGCCTTTTTTAATCGCAGCGGCCATCACTCCGAAGGCGCGGTCAACCGCGCGGGCGTAGGCGGGCAGGTGCTTTTGTTTGTGCGCGTAGCTGACGTATATCGTCGCGGTCGCCAAGTATCCCTGGCGCAGCATCTCCTGCGTAAACAGCGCCCGCAGCGCGGCGGCGTCTTTGTGTTCGAAATTAAAATTTATAAACGCGCCGGGGCCTTCGACCACGACGGGGAGCTTGTGTTTTTTGGCGAGACGTTTCCATATCGCGCCTATTTTCCAGCCCATCGCGTCGACATACGCCGTCACGCGGACTTTTTTCATCTTGGCGAGAGTCGCGAGCGCGGCCGCGGGGCCGATGCGCTCCGAGTGGTAGGTCGAGCTGATAAACGACAGTACCGCCTCGCGCATGACCGCGCGCTTGCCCACCAGCGCCGCCATCGGATAGCCGTTGCTTATAGCCTTGCTGTAAACGGCGATGTCCGGCGTCACCCTAAGGCGCGTATGAGCGCCGGGGAATCCGAGTCGGAAGCCGGACGATATTTCGT
>Ga0209542_10009041_pt1 | contig 18385 bp, 15 predicted proteins | sample RifCSPhighO2_01_FD_184028 | JGI IMG/M metagenome (GOLD analysis project Ga0209542, IMG submission 184028) | Soil microbial communities from Rifle, Colorado - Rifle CSP2_plank highO2_0.1 (SPAdes) (version 2) | ecosystem: Environmental > Terrestrial > Deep subsurface > Rock core/Sediment ...
TTTCTGCTAGTGTAATCATACGCAACAGATTATTGCGTTTAACTTCTTCTAGCAAGCTATCAATACTATTAAAAGAACCTTTCTTTTTCATGCCTTTCTACTGTCAACTGTACACTAACCCAGTGCAATGCTTGACAGTCAAGGTATGGACGTGTTAAGGTATTTTCAGCCGTACAATCAAAATTCAACCAACATCAGCCCCAGAAAGGAGGGGCTTTCCATGACCACAATCGCACCGAATACCGCCTCTGCCGCTCTCAAACATCTTTTTGACTGGCAGGCGGAGCAGGCAATCACACTCTCCGGAGACGAAGCCGGAATCAAAGCTCTCTACCCACTTCTTGAGCAAATCGGAAAAGTGACAGAGGGCGAAGGGAGGATCCCCTTCGTCATCGTTGCGCAGAGTCCACATATCACACTCTCCATGCGAATGGAGAAAGTGGTGCTCGACGGCAACACTGGCGCAAGCTACCTTGCCGACAATCGGGTCACCAACCTCTACACTATCCCAGAGGGACATTACCTCATGGTGGATGTTGAAGACGGACGAGCCATGCGGAACACCAAGCCGAGCGTCGCGCTTGCCCACTTCAAACGGGGTAAACGCTTCGGCGGCACGGTGAGCGAAGGTATCAGTATGGTGACCTACGAGCCGGAAATCCTCCGGTACCACTGCACTGACCTTCCGGGTTCCCGCCACGACAGCGACGACGTTCCGTTCCTCGGCGCCTCCGACGAGCCGGAGCTCATCGTGCGCTGGTTCGTCGATGCTGATCCGTACTTTGGATCATTGTCGTGCGGGAGTCGCTTGGGACTGGGTACCTAGATCGTTTGCCACCTTTGGAAATTGGTCTTTGTCCCCTTGCCTGCCCTGAAGTGGGCCGAGAAGGGACGCACGGGAGAGCTTGCAGTTGCACGCTCTCCTTTTTATTGTAACAAGCACAGCACGTGCTAGTGGCAATATAATGTTTGTCTGATGTGTACCCCTTTTAGTAGACACTTTAGAAACCTCTAACCTCTCTACCGAAGAAAGACTCGCTACCCTGAAGGAGATGTACAAAGTGCTCGAGGTTTACATAAATCACTTCCTGCCTTCAATGAAGTGCATCGAAAAGATCCGCTACAACATCTTCCATTCATCAAGGAAATATGATGATGCGAAGACGCCCTACCAGAGATTCATGGAGCATCCGGATATGGACAAGGACGCCAAGAAAAAGATGCTGGAATTTCATCAGACACTCAACCCGAAGGTGATACATGACCGGCTACTCATTTTGAGAAAAAAGCTTTTCGTCGGTGCAAAATTTACCAGAAATGATATATGATATGAATACTGATTTCGGTAACACCTATTTATTATCGAACAAGGTACCTTGACGGTACATTCAACATTGAAGTCCACCAGTCCCACGTACCAATTCTTGTTATTTTTTTGAAGACACCTTCCCCACTCTCATGCAAGGCGTACCCGACATGACTCTCGAGAAAAATATCCTAAGACCATGACGCGGAAGCCGTAACCGCCACGTAACACATGATTTCGAAATAAGTATAGCAGGATACATTTTAATATAAAAAAATTGACCCCCAATCCGCCGAAGCAGACCGAGGGTCAAAGGATCCAAGGGACAGAGGATCATGCTTGCGCCGGAGCCGAAGGTTCCAAGGATTCGAGAACAGAATTGCGAGAGAACACCTGGAAGCCATCAACCCACCTGCGCGGGTTCTCGACGGAGTACGCACGGACGACCCAGCCGTCGCCGCGCCAGCGCACGTTGACCGTGCGAAGAGCACCCTTCTGGTCCCGGATGTAGAAGATGTTAGCGTAGCCGTTGTTCAGGAGAACCCCGTCTTCGCCATTCTTCTGTTTCTCCATGAGGGAGAACATCTCCGAGAGAGTGGTTTCAGCTTTCGCTTCGCCACCAAGTTCGGTGATGATGGGATCATCCACTGAGGACTGCCGCAACTTGCAGTAGCGGAGCGTCTGTTCGCTGATCGGGTCTTCGGTCTTGCCGTCGCCAGACAGGAACAATGCAGTGAAGTCGTACCAGACTGCCGAGATCTTCACCGGAGCGTTGCGCTTGATGTTGACCACGAACTTGTCTTTGGCGACAAACTTGCTGGTGGTTGCCAGCACCTTGACCGTCGAGACGAGCTTGAGGATCGAGGGTGTGGATTTCGGCGGTTCGACAATGGCAGTCGGCTGAGGAAGAAGGAGGCATCCGGCCAGGTTCTTTTTCAAACCCTTTTGGTTGTTGATCCATCCTTCGGCCGTCGTCTGATCAATCTCGCCCGGACGAGGAGCTTGGCACAAAAGCGCGGCTTGGAATTCGATATACCATCCCGGGATTTCAGTTAAGGCTGTACTCATGATGAGCTGTTCCTTTCTTGTTTCATTTTCCTCTAATCCGAGGAGGAACTATGAGCCGTAGTGGTCATAGCCAGGAAAGGCCTACCTTTAAGCCTCTTTTGGCTATGACCATGCAAGTATCTATCAAGGTTCATTTACTGATGCAAGTATATCATACTAGTATCTATGTTGTCAAGTACCTTGACGGAACTGAGAACACCCCTTGAAATAAGGGTATTTTGAAAGAAAAAATCGCTGGGTGCCGTCGTAGAGGAGAGCTCGACCATCGTCGTTCCGGTTCGCGTTGAGCAAGTTAGGATCGCCGTCGGAAATGCACGAGACCTCATCTGTACCACTGCCCCTCGAATACTCTCAGAGCTGTATCGAATCCGGCATCTCATTCAGCAGAATGACCTACTGGGTTAATGCCTTAAAATCTCGTGCCAAGTATCTTCGTTTTTTAAACAGCTGCATGCACCACCCTATCCGAAACCGTAACCGTGGACACTCTCGATGCATGGATACTGGGTTCGGTAGCGAGAAGCCTTGACCGCCCGCATATTCACCTACTGCCGGCACAAGTATCTTATTTTTATGAAAAAATTAGCCCCGCTCCAACTTTGTTCTCCGTAGCTTCATGCGTAGGAGAACGAATCGGAACAGGGCTACCACCTTCGCTAAAGCTTCGGTGGTCAAGAAGGACTAAGTTTCTAAGGACCGAAGTCCAAAGTGTCTTAGTTTTGAGGACCAACTTGCGACACGACGAACGCGAACCCGTCCTCACGAAACCACCCGTAGCCAGGCCCGTCGACGCAGCACGCGTTCAACCAGCGACCACCGTCGTACCGGTCCGCGCCGAGCAAGCTAGGACCGCCGCCGGAATCCTTGATGGGTTCGTGCATGGCAACGATCCACCAGAGACCCAACGCTTCGATCTCCTTATCCGAGAAGTTCTCGCGGATAAGGCAGGCGACCTCGGCGTTGGACTTCGTCAGTTTGCGCTTGTCGGCCTCGGCACGAATCTTTTTCGTGATCCGATCGTTGTCCGCGAAGAGCATACCCTTGAGGATGGCGATCTCGGTGGTGACACCGGAGGTCGGCTTGAAATCCGGCGAGCGGAGGACGCTTTTGGCGTAGTCGCTCAAACGGAAGCCCTTGCCCTCGAGACGCTCGATCCACTGGGGACCGGTCGTGCCGTCGGAGGTGACGCTGAAGTAGATGACGCCGTCTTGTTCACGCCAGTTGCGAGTCGGTTCGGAAACCGTCAGCTTGTCCTGGAGGAACTTGATTGCGCCGTCATGGCCGCCGAGTTTCTTGACGATGGCGTTCAGTTGGCCGGCCGTAAGGTCGACAGATGCGAATTCAGTACTCATGGTTTTGTCTCCTTGCCCTTAGTTGGGCATTTTCATTTTCCTCTAATCCGAGGAGGAACTATGAGCCGTAGTGGTCATAGCCAGGAAAGGCCTACCTTTAAGCCTCTTTTGGCTATGACCACATCGCAAGTTGGTATCAAAGAACTATTTAACTATTATACACCCATATTGTATACTTGTCAATGCCGCTCACCGTAACCCCTCACACCTTCAAATACTCTAAAAAGAAATTTGATTGAAATCGTTGTTTCAGCGACATCAAAATAGAAAGCAATATAGCCAGATTATCAGCCGTTCTTTTGGTTAAGGATCCGAAAGAAATCCTTCGTTTCAACACAAGATGACGCAATGATCTCTCAGCTTGGTTGTTGGTCAGTGGTATTCTGGAATCAGAAAGACAAGTCAGATATTTGGGGATGTTTTTTGCGAGGGTTGTTTTCATGCGAATCAATTTTTTCGGATCAAGCTGTTTGATTTTTGAGAGTTCCTTCAGTCTTAAAGAGAAATCATCGTATCGTTTAATTCTTCTGTCATTTTTTAAATCGTCGTAAATCAAACAGAGCTTTTGGTATTCAGCCTTGCAATGAAGCCTGGTTTTTTCATCAAGCTCGCCCGACTTTGCCAAATCTCTAAATTTTCGTAGCAGATGAGCCCAACACAATTGATGTTTGTTCAGTTTCCGGTATGCTCCGTAATCATCAGACACCACAAAACCGTTGAAGTTTTCTCCGACCAAATGATCCATATTTCCTTTGCCTCTTGATTCTCCAATTAGAAAAACATTTTCCTTAGATTCTCCGCCGCTCATGACCCATGAGTAGGTTGCGCTTCCATCAACGAAAAGTTTCCAACTGGTTTCGTCCAAATGAATTACCGGCTCTCCCCGTATTTTCACTTTTAATTGCTCGTAAAAAGGTCGCAATTTAATTGCTTCTCGGTTTAATATTTTTGCAATTTCTCCTTCAGAAATGTGAATTTGGTATGTATCTTTTAAAATATTTTGGATTTGAGTAAAAGAAAGCCTGCACATGATGGACAGGTAGCAGGTGTATTTTTGGATATTTAAGCCGAGAATTACCTTTGATGTTGGCAATGGAATACTCGTCTGCCACTTTTTGCAACTGAGACAGTATGCTTTTCCAACCACATGTTTTCTAACAATCTTTTTAGCAGGTATTGGTATATCTTCTTCGAAAAAAAGGACAGTCTTCTTTTGTGTTACTTCTTCTCCGCAAGAGCATTGATTGAGTGGATGAAATTTGACTTCAGTTACTTCACTCTCTTTAGGTATTGGTCTTTTGTATGAATCACTTGATCTGGGTATTTTCTCTTTCGGGGGAGTCAAATCATCGTCGTCAACTTCTTTCTTCTTTTTCTTGCCAAAAACCATTGTTTGGAGTTCCTCAATCTGGAGCTTAAAGTCTTCAAGAATAATCTTGAGTTCATCATTCATTTTCTTAAGTAAAGCATTTTCCTTTCTTAATTCCTTTATTAGTTTGAATTACGAAACTCCTCCACCTCCACATTTGATACAATAACAAAGGCGCCATCTTAAAGCGCCGTTGTCATGAAAACTTCGATCCAGATTTACTCCAATATGGTAGCAAAGGTGAAGTTCTTCTTCAAACAATTACATCTTAACATATCCAAAAGCACCGGTCGAAAATTAGCAATCTCTCCGGAGGAAACAATCGCTCTCTCGCTCTTCAAGCAGAAACAGAACATTGAAACAAAGAAATCAGTCTGGGAGATATTTAACCCGAAATGCAGCTACAAGACCTTGGTCGTCAACATGAACAGGTGGACGATCTGGACGCTTCTCATTCTCCAATCAATTTTCCGTTGGAATCAAAAACACGCACACATTGTCAAACACACTGACTCCACCGACATTCCCGTCTGTCTGACGAAAAACGGAAAGCGCCACCGGACGATGAGCGGACTCTCGACGTGGGCACATGGTCCAAAAGGCTGGTATTATGGCCTTAAAATGAGCATTACCACTGATTTGAAACGGAATATGCTCGCCGTCCGATTCGGAAGTGGAAGTGGAAATGACAGAGAAACATTCAAGACAATGAACAAAGATCTGCTGGGAATCTTCGTGGCGGACGCCTGCTACATCTCGAAAGATCTAGAGAAAGAATTCTACATTGAAAACAAGAGAATCCTGTTTGCCAAACCGAGAGCCAACATGAAAAGAATCGCAGCTGAATGGCAGACCGCTCTCTACAATACCCGCATGCAGATCGAGCTTAACTTCAGAAGTCTTAAGATGTTCTACGGACTGGAGACTTCACTCCCCAGATCAATTGATGGATACCTTGCAAATTATACTCACTCGCTTCTAGCCTATGTGCTTGGCTAGAGAAATTGTTTGATGAAAAATCAGCTTTTGTCGAGAAACGCAGTCAACTGCGGTTGTTTGGTGTGTATTGAAAGTTATATGGTTGAGGAGTTTCGTAATTCAAAGTATTGTAACAAGCACAGCACGTGCTAGTGGCAATATAATGTTTGTCTGATGTGTACCCCTTTTAGTAGACACTTTAGAAACCTCTAACCTCTCTACCGAAGAAAGACTCGCTACCCTGAAGGAGATGTACAAAGTGCTCGAGGTTTACATAAATCACTTCCTGCCTTCAATGAAGTGCATCGAAAAGATCCGCTACAACATCTTCCATTCATCAAGGAAATATGATGATGCGAAAACGGCATATCACAGATTCATGGAGCATCCGGATATCGACAAAGACGCCAAGAAAAAGATGCTGGAATTTCATCAGACTCTCAACCCGAAGGTGCTACATGACCAGCTACTCATTTTGAGAAAAAAGTTGTTCACCGGTGCAAAATTTACTAGAAGTGATATCCTATGAATACTGATTTCGGTAACACCTATTTATTATCGAACAAGCCGCTCACCGGCCATTCTATAGCAATTACTGCAATATGAATTGGATCATGGTAATGTACCCCATTTCGTTACTGTACCAAACCAGGTTAGTTAAGGTTAACTAACCAAGGCTGAACAAAACGATATACAAGCCAAAGAATTGTTAGTGCGACAACTACAATGATTGTAATTACAAATTTTTTCATACGATTGACTAGATTAATTGACCAGCGACTATTACATGCCTCACTAAAGTTTCGGTATACCCCATTTCGTTATCGTAGCACACAAATCATCCCTCATTGCAACCTAGAAAACAATATTTTTCATTTTGCGGTATTGATGAATAGACATCCATTTTGGATAACTATCTGAAGGATCTTCTTGAGGAGGAGGTCGAGATGGTGACTTCATTATTGGCACATAATAATAAAACAGTGTACCTGCAACAATTAACGCTAAGATAATTAATATTATTTTCATAATTTTAGATTAGCCTACCTGCTTTAATCACATGCTCCACCAATGTATGCGTATACCCCATTTCGTTGTCATACCATGTGACACTAGCGATATTCCTCTGGTATTGGTCGTTCTGGAGCACATCCGGGACAACCATAGAAAGTTCCCTTCAACCAAATATAGCCCAATACAACTAGAATAATTATGATGATTATTGCGATAATTTTTTTCATATCATTAATTATACAAGTCTACCCGCCTTTATCACATGCCCAACTAAAGTATGTGTATAATCCATTCAACTATCACTCAACTCAGTCGACAAAAACTTCGACACAATGATTCTCACATACTCTGTATAAAGCTCAAAATACTTTTTCATTGATTCAATGAGTTCTGCATACTGCATCTTTTCATAATCATGCGTCATCTGATTACGGACTTTCGCCGAATCGCCTATTTTTTCCGCAAACGACCCATCAAAGACTGACAAGGAAACCAACTCATGAAAACTTGACTTGTATGAATCTGCAACTTTGCCACCAATCTGATATGCTAAAAACGCATTGATGTCCACAGCCTCATCCACCATAAGTTGAAACCAGCGCTCCATGGCGGCGCGTTTTTCCTCATTCTTCAACAGCTCATCGGTATCAAGCGCCACATACGGAGCGAGTTTTGAAATATATTCCTGAAGACGGTCTACCTTTTTTTTGAAAATAGGTTGGTTTTGCATAAAATATTAAGTGACCTTCGGTGTCCATTCCCTGATCTTCCGATCGCGCAGGGCGCGGAGCCAAGATGTCTCCATCCAAATTTTGATGGCATATAGCTTCCAACTAAAGAAGGCGTCTGGACTGTTTTCATACAAAACCTTGCCATCTTTCACCACGGAATACATAAGCGTCGGTGAGGCGAGTCCGAGGTCAACGACCTCCACATCATCCCTCTTGAATATCTCCGAAAGCTCACCCATCAGACGCGGAACATTGACTTTATTGTGGCTGATAACCGCAATATCAATATCACTTTTAGCATGAGTATTTCTGGTTGCTTGCGAACCAAAAAGAGCTGCAAACTCAAGATTGTGCTTTTCGGCCACAGCTTTTATTGGTAACTTTATTTCTTCCAGATTCATGATGTCATGATAACACAATTTTATCTTTATTTCTATTTTTAATTTTTCCGTAAATTACTCCGCAGATAGTGCCTATAATAATTAGAAGTAAGATGGAAACAATAACCGAGAGTATATAGAATGGAAAAAAGATTACCCCTATTTTTATCCTATTTATGATTTCACAATTTTCGTAGCACTGAGTTTTGCCGATTAAATTTATTGCATGTATAATACCCGCAATAAATCCAATAATTAATCCTCTTAGCCAGTATCTTTTTGTTTTCATAAATTTATTTTATCGCCCCTCCAGTTTTGATCACATGCTCAACCAGTATATATATATATACCCACACACTTATTTTATAATTAATTAATAAATTTACCTACTTTTTGTATGCAAGTCCGACTTGCATACTTTCGCGTGGTCTAATGAGATGAAAATGCGCATAACGCAAAGCGTTTAATTACTTGCGATTCTTAATCTTGCCGTAGAGTAAGCCTGCAAAAACTCCTACGAGCATTCCGATTGGAACAAACAACCTAACCGAAAGGAATAAGTCCCACCAGAGATATTGAGATAGGTATTCTTTAACCAAAATACGGCGGCTCCGTTGTCCAAAACGGCATCATCGTAGCAACGAGCGGCCTCGTCTGGCATCACGACCTGGCGATATCCGGCATGATCGCCTCCATACTCCACGCCCTCGGCCCTCGCTATCGGCGGATTCGAGGAGGAGTTTGCGCGTAAAAGTAAGAATTTTGGGCTTCGATGAACTTACGGATCATTAACTCATCGAGCCCGACACACAGCCGACCTTCATGGTCGGTTTTTTATGTAGATACCACATGACGAAAAGCGCACACGAATGGGGAACACCCCATCGCCTCGGAAACCTCCCCCTTCGCTAATAAGCTACGGTGGGACACAGTCGGCTCTTCCCCTCTAAAAGAGGGGAAGAGGAAATCCTTCAGCCACCTCCTTTAATAAACTTTAAAATTTGTGAGTAGCTTATAAGCTAATAGCGCCCTTTATACGCGCGCCGATATCGGCAATAGAGACTCTCTCCTGCTTACCTGTATCCCTATCGCGTACCGTCACATCGTTTTTTTCCAGCGAATCAAAATCAACTGTAATGCAATAAGGCGTGCCTATTTCATCTTGTCTCCTGTATCTTTTTCCAATGTTTCCATTGTCGTCAAAAACCATCGGTTGAATCTCCTCGTTTAGCATATCAAAAACCTCTTTCGCCTTGCTTACCAACTCCGGCTTATTTTTCAACAATGGGAAAACAGCCGCCTTAACAGGCGCGAGACTTGGCTTTAGTTTTAAATAAACACGAGTCTCCCCGCCCAGCTCATCCTCCTTGTAGGCATCGCACATGATCGCAAAGAAGAGTCTTCCAACCCCTCCCGATGACTCAACAATATGCGGAATAAACTTTTCGTTTGTTTCAGAATCATGATAAGACAGATCTTTCCCTGAACCTTTTGAATGCTGGGTCAGATCATAATTCCCACGCGCGTGTATTCCCTCCATCTCGTCAAAACCCCATGGAAAATTATATTCAACATCATAAGCTTCTTTGGCATAAAAAACCAAATTGTCATGCTTCTTCCAACGCAAATTCGATTCGTCGAAACCCAAGCTTAAAATCGCTTTCCACCTATACTCTTTCAATTTTTCATACTCAGACATTTCTTCTTCCGGCCGCGTAAAGTATTGCATCTCCATTTGTTCAAATTCGCGTCCACGAAACAGAAATTGCCTGGGGGAAATCTCATTCCTGAACGCCTTTCCAATTTGCGCGATACCAAAAGGCACTTTCACATGTTGCGAGTCAACCACATTTTTAAAATTAACATATATGCCCTGACATGTTTCTCCTCGTAAGTATGATGGCGCCATATTGGAATCGGTAAAATCTCCAAGATTTGACTTCACAAGCAAATTAAATTTCTTAACTTTTGTAAAATTCCGCTTTCCACACTTCGGGCATTTTATCTTTTGTTCATTTTCCTGAAACAATCCATTGAGCTTCTCTTCAGGCATCTTCTCGTCAGCTTTTACTCCAATATCTTCAAGCATCTTATCAGCCCTGATGCGTGCGTTGCACTCCTTACATTCCACCATAGGGTCAAAAAAACCCTTCGTATGGCCCGACGCTTCCCAAATTTGCGGATTCATAAAAATGCTGGAATCTAATCCCACAATATCCTGCCTCTTGTGAACCATCCATTTCCACCAATGCGCCTTAAGATTATTCTCAAGCTCTACGCCCATAGGGCCATAATCATAAACACCGGCAAAACCGCTGTAAATTTCTGAACTGGGGTATACGAATCCCCGCCGTTTGCATAACGAAACTATTTTTTCCATCAAACCGGCGCTATCGTTTTTTTTTGAATTCTCTGACATGTTTTTTAATCAATTACCCTGCGGCAGAGACCGCAGGGAAACGAATTTTATCTGTTTACCTTCTCATCTCCTTCTCTCGCCCCAGCATCTCCGACAAGGGATGTGGTGAGATTGTTTCCTGTGTATCTTACTTCAGTATTGGTAAATCTGTCCACCGCTTTAACTTTTATATCGCTTACCAACACGGGCAAAGTCCCGACTTGGCTCACGCTCGGTAATATTGAAATTTTGAAAGATAATTGTTTTACATCACCCGCCCTTATTTCCCCCGCCTTCCAAACAATGTTACCTCCTGAAGCGTTGTACTCCACAACCTCGCTTTCCGGATAAATTTCACCGAGCCACTTCACGTACAAAGGAAGCCGAGCTGTAACCTCCGCGTCTCTCGCATCATTGCTGGAACTGCCCACGCTAAATGTCGCCGTGTATGTCGTCTCGGTCTCCACTTTCGGAGGCAAAGGCCCCGTGTTCTTGAAAGGACCGCTATAATACGAAATGCCGGAGCCAAAGGATAGGCCGGTCTGCATTTGCACTTTCTTTACCACAGAGCGAACAAGCTCTTCCGGCACGGAAACATCGCCCCTTCTTTTCGCCTTTACGCTCACGGATAAAGTTATTTCCCCATTTTTTACAAATCCGACGTCTTTCTTTAAGAGAGGCGAGAAACTGAAGCTCAACCGTCCGCTCTGCCCCGGCTCTATGACGCGCAGATCAGAAAGTGTTCCCGAATTCCAAATTACCGTATTGTCCAATGACCGGTAGAAACCGCGACTGACGGAAACAGTTTTCTCATCCACATCTCCCGCTATTTCCACTTCTACCTGCAAGTCAGAGATTTCACTCGGCACATTATTCCGCCAAGACAAATCTCCTCTGATAAGGTTGTCGTCTTCGGCTACATATACGGATGAAGTCTGTCCATTCAAAGCGAGTTCAAGTCCGATAAATGGCTTGTTGAGCACAATTGAATGAGCGACAGTCAAAATTTCGGGTTCTAAGAGTTTCTCATCTTTCTTGCTTTGCAAACCGGCCGAAAATCTGAAATTGCGCTCTTCACCGTCCTGACCTTGGATCTGGCCTCTTATTTTTATTTTTTTCTTTTCTCCCGGCTTAAGGTCCCCTATTTTCCACGCATCTGTTCCATAAGTCGGCTTCGGAGAAGCTTCTCCGTATGTATATCCGAAGGGGTATTCCGCTCTAAATACAACATCCCGCAAAAGCTCCGCGGAGTTGGAAGCGATTTCTATACTGAACTCCATGCTCTGACCAGAGTTTATTTCTTTTAAACCCTCCACGCTAATGCTCAAAGGCGCGGACGAGAGAGATACCTCTATGACTTTGCTTTTCTCGTAGATGGCGTTGGAGTCTCGGACGCGATACTCAACCGTCAATTTGATCTCCTTTTTGCTGTTTTCCTCTCCGAACAGAACTGCCGATATTTCGCGTCTTTCAACTCCTCCGGCCTTAATTTCTCCCAATGCTTCCTGCTGTCTTCTCAACTCCTTGCTGATATCCTGCGGGTTCCTCACACCTTCTGGATATTCTATTTTCAAAATAGCTTCCTCCAAATTGGTATTGTTATTATTCTTTACAGCAATATCCAAAACCAATTTTTCGCCCCCATCCACATTCACGGGTCCGGTAATACTGATATCAATATTGCTGGATGAAAAAACGTTTGAACCTTTGAAATATATATACGCGCCGAAAGACAGGGCTATGAGAAGAAATAGCAACGAGAATATCAAAATTCTCCTGGTTATCGCGCTTATTTTTTTAGGATAGTATTTCAATTCATCTTCATCAGTTTTTTCGCGCTTCCAATCTTCATTAACATCAACATTTTCCCTGCGGAGTCCTTCGTAACTTTTTAAAATGTGGGGTTTTTCCGTCCGAGAATACAGATTCCCCTCCAATTGTTCCAATTTATCTTCATTTTCCGGCTTATACATGGATGAATTATATCAATTTCCAACTACCAATGGAAGAAGGGGTCGTTAAGCGGTATCTACGATCCTTTTCTATTCGTGTGCGCTTTTCGTTATGCGGTATCTACTAAAGCTGGCTTTCTTTCAACCACACATTTATCTCTTTTAATGCTTCTGTTCTCTTTTTTGCCATATTGTCCAGTATCTCACGGCTCCATTCGGCACCGCGCAAGAATTCTTCAAACTTCAATTTATCGCCGGCATATCCGAGAAAATTCAATATCCGCATGACCATGACAGCTTCAAAGTTTTTCACCTCCCTTTCAGACAGTCTTTCTTCTTTCAGCCATTCAAAACCGCTAGCAATCAATATGAACATTTCCTTGTTTTTTTCTTCGCCGCTCAGCATCCTTTTCAATAACGCGGCTATGTTTGCCGCCACATCCATTTTGACTCGGTCGTCTCTAAAACATTCAAACAAATTATAACAGCTGCTTGCGCCTGTGATTTTCCAAATGTTTTTTCCACGCACCAGCGAAAGATCAGAGAAAGTAAGATCACTGAGCCCCATGCGCAGTTTGGATCGAATTTCCCTCATTGCCTGCACGGAAGCGTCAACCATCCCCAACTCTTTGGTAAATATGCCGAGAATCATGTTCGCCTCGCCATTCGGCCGGCTAGACACTATAAAACCTTCGGTGTGATATATGTGGTGCATGTTGGATCGGTTGTTTACTGTGAATTACGAAACTCGTCGAAGGCAGGGCTTTTGCGGAACATTGCGCAAGCCGACGGGCTCTGCATAGGGATTTTTTAGCAAAAAAATACCCGTGTTCCGCAAAAGCCCTGCCGAGAAAAGAGTTTCGTAATTCATAGCTTACTTTTTTTATCTCAAGAGATTGATTTTGAACCTCATCGGTCCCAACATAAGCTCGTTCTCTCCTGCATCAACGTATGCGATTTTCTTCAAGCCGGCTCCTTTTGAAATCTTATCAAGGTTATTATCAATAAACAGACGGCCTTTTTCGTCCGTTTCCACCGACATAGCCGCCAGTTCGTTCACGTTAAATTTATCCTTTTTGCGCCATTCTTGCACCGCCCTTACGAATTCCCTCACGTAGCCCTCCTCCTCCAACTCAGGAGTAATATCCGTATCAAGCCAAACAGCGTTTTCCAAACCGGCATCAAATACCGTCTGTTTGACGTTGACTTCATCCTTAATTAACAAAATCAAGTCTTCGGTTAGTTCTTTTTCATTTGATCCCTTGATTTTCAACACCGCCAACGGCTGACGCACCTTAATGCCGGCCGCCGCTCTTGCTTCAAGACCGAGCGAAACATATTCCCTGACTTTCCGCATTTTTTCCAATATCAACTTATCCGAGTCGTTGAGATACTGGACATCCGGCCAATCCAGAAGATGCACGCTTTCTTTACTCCCCCCGCTTCGCCGATACAAATCTTCAGCTATAAAAGGTGCGAGGGGCGCGATTATTTTTGAAAAATCGGTTAAAAGCGCTCCGAGTGATTCCAATGCGGCGGTTTTTTCATTCTGATCCTCCGACTTGAATCTATCTCGAGACCTCCGTAAATACCAAGTGGACGCGTCATCAATGAATTCCGCTATCGGCTCAACCGCTTTAGCCAGCTCGTATTTCTCTAGCGCGGAAGTTACGGAAACGGCTGTTTCTTTGAGGCGGGCTGTCGCCCAAATATCCAAGATATTCTGTTTTCTCCCAATCCGTGGCACTCTCTTTTTTCCTCCCCCATACATCTCATAAAAAACAACCATATTATTAAGCCGCAGAATATTTTTCTTGTATATCTCATCCACTGTTTTTTCAGAAAAGTTCACTTCCTCACCGTAGACCAAAGGACTCGCAAGCATATAAAGCCGCAAAGCGTCGGCACCATATTTGTCTATGATACTCATGGGATCTGGATAATTTTTCAGATTTTTTGACATTTTCCTTCCATCCTCGGCCAAAATCAAACCGTTAACCGCGACGTTTTTATACGGAGATTTACCGAACAGCGCCGTAGATATCACGAGCAAGGTATAAAACCACCCCCTCGTCTGATCTATTCCCTCCGCGATAAAGTCAGCCGGAAACCCTTTCTCTTTGCCGAATAATCCGAGCCCCGGCTTAAATCTCTCGGATGAATCACCGAATGGAAAATGAAACTGGGCAAAAGGCATTGATCCGGAATCAAACCATGTGTCAAAAATCTCGGGAATTCTTTGTTTCTCGCCTCCGCAGGGGCAAGCCAAGCGTAGCCGATCAATATAAGGCCGGTGCAAATCGGTTTCGTACCTGTTGTTATGCGGCAATGGAATGAAATTCAAACGCCTCACTTCGGCGTTGTCCATAAAAAAATTTTTATTATCATGCATTTCATATGTCCTTTCGGGCGTCGCCCCCTCCGCGGCGGCAAATAGCATCCAAGCGGGAGAATCATGCGTTATTATTAATATTCTTTTGTTTGAATACTTCTTCTCCAACGTATAAAGAAAGTGTCCCACGCGACTTTTCACCATTTGCTGACTTTCTCCCCCTGGAAGAGGCGTCTTGAAACGATCTTCGTGGTAAGCAAATTTCCTGTATTCGGACACGGGTTTACCGTCAAAAACACCCGCGCTTATTTCGTGTAGGCCAGGCTCAATCACGAGAGCTCCAACCGGCAGAGCTAAAATTTCCCTTATGATCCTAGCCGTCATTTTCGTGCGTTTGAAAGGAGAACAAATTATCAAATCTATATTTTCTTTTTTCAATCGAGACGCGGAGGCTTTTACCTGTTCAACGCCTTTTTCGGTCAAGCTATGAAGACCGGGATCCGAGCTCATCACTTTCAAGACATTGCTCTCCGCTTCTCCGTGCCGCATTACGTAGTAAGTATTTTTGCGCGGAACCGCAGACTTAATATCATCAAGGGATCCCATGACGTCTATCCGCGCGCACTTATCGCACTTCCATACTGGCAACGGCGCTCCCCAGAAACGGCTTCGGGATATCGCCCAATCTTTCGCTCCGTACAGCCATTTGCCGAACCTGCCATCCTTTACATGGGAAGGAATCCAATTGACTTTGGCATTTTGCCTCACTAGCTTGTCTTTGATGGCTGTGACTCCGAGAAACCATGAAGAAGTGGCGTAATTTATAAGCGGCGACTCGCAACGCCAACAGTGAGGATAGGAGTGAATAATTTTTTCTTTTGAAAAAAGAGCTTGGCGACCGGCAAGATATTTAATGATGCTTATGTCCGCGCTTTGATGGGCGTTCGGATCTTCCTTTGTTGGTTTTGGCTTTACCGACATACCGGCAAACATCTCCAATTCTTGTTTGAATTCGCCGTGAAAATTGACATGCTGAACAAAGGGCAATTTATTTTTTTTCAGAAGATCATAATCGTCGCTTCCGAAGGCGGGAGCGATATGCACTATGCCCGTGCCTTCTTCCGTAGTCACAAAATCCGCGCCATAAACTTTCCATCCGTTGTTTCTATTTTCCAGCGCGGGATCATTATGGTACTGATCAAAAACGGGAACATATTCTGATCCGATCAGTTTGGAACCGTTGAATTCCTCAATAATTTCAAACTCCTGATCTTTTACGACGTGATCTATTCTGTCTTTTGCCAATATAATTACATCCCCGTCGGACTTCATCCTGATTTTCACATATTTGACGTTCTCATTTATCGCCAGAGCGACATTGCCGGGGAGTGTCCAAGGGATTGTCGTCCATACCAGAAAATAAACTTTCGGAAGCCGCTCTTCCAACCTCGGTGATTTGGCATTGGTTATCTGAAACTTAACATATACGGATATATCGGTTAAATCTTTATAGCCCTGATTAACTTCAAAATTGGACAGGGTCGTTTCGCATCTGGGGCATATATGCATTGATTTGAAATCATCATAGATAAGCCCTTTTTCGTAAAGTTTTTTGAACGCCCACCAGACAGACTCCGTATATCCCGTGTCCATAGTCTTGTAACTTTTTTCCATATCCACCCATCGGCCGGTCCTCGGTATTATCCTCTTCCAATCATCCGCGTACAATAATATTTTCGATCTTGCTTTTTCATTAAATGCTTCAATGCCATAATCCAGTATGTCTTTCTTTGATTTTAATCCGAGCTCTTTCTCAACAATATTTTCAATCGGTAAGCCGTGGCAATCCCAACCCCATTCCCGACGGACAAACTTACCGCGCATGGTCTGAAAACGAGGGATCACATCTTTCACGGTTCCGGGCAATATGTGGCCGTAATGAGGCAGACCGGTAGCGAAAGGCGGCCCGTCATAAAACACAAATTCTTTTTTTCCCTCATTTCTCTTCAGTGATTTTTCAAATATTTTATTTTCACGCCAAAACTCCAGGATCTCTTCCTCCTTCTCTGCTGCTTTGGATTTGTTATTCTTGTCCATTTATATTAAAAAATAATTGATCTTCATCCTCTTCCCTTCTTTTGCTCCGCCGAAGCTCGCTTCGAGCGTAGGGTACGAGGGAAGGGGTATCTCCTATCTTTTTCTTTTTTTCTACCTTTTTGAATTTGCAATTTTTTCGAATTTTGTATTTCTCCTTCGAGTTCCTCAGGATGGTGAGCCTTTTACCCTGAGCGAAGTCGAGGGGGTCGAACCAGTGCTTCGTGCTTATCTGTTGAGATTCTGGTGTCTGACATTTTATTTATGAAAAACTCGGTATTGTTTTCACCGATTGCCTTTTTATCTCCGACCCGTCATTTGAAAAAAGAAAATCTGCCTTAACCTTTTTACCTTCGAGCACAAGAGGCATCCAATGTATGTCATCAATCCACATTTTTGAGTAAGGTATTTTATCAAGGGGCACCCAGACCGGTTTCATCTCTTCCGATGCTTGCGGTTCACCCCGCCACTTTTTCAAAAAAAACACATGCACTGTCTGTTTCCAATCCGATTTTGACTCAAACGCAAAATGTATTTCAGCGACTTTTTCCAGATCTGATTCATCCGCGACAATACCCACTTCTTCTTCCGCTTCTCTTATCAGAGCATATTCTATCCGCTCACCCTTCTCAACTTTTCCGCCGAAACCGTTCAGCTTACCGGCCCCGAAGCCACGCTTTTTCATCGCCAATAGTATTTCATTTTCTCTTATCAAATATCCCAAATTTGTATACCGCATGGCAATGATACAACAATAACAAATAATAATTTGAGTGGTAAACTCATCAGAATATTGCCATTATATCAATTTTTTCCCTTTGACATAATGTATCCGCATATTCGGGATTACATTGTACGGTGAAAACAATTAGAGCTCGTACAAACGTACGAGCTCTTGACATCATTTGACTTTCGGTACAGGCAAGTCAGCGCCCGTGACGACCACGGCTTGAATGCTTTCAAACGCGGTTTCCGAAGTATGGAAGAATTTGATGACTGCCTCTTCCCCGGCAGTAAAAATTTTTGGAACTAAAAATTGAAGAATTATGATTACCAGCGCTAGTCCCAACGCTCTATTAATTCTCATGTGAGTAAGAATTAAGGAGAGTGGAATATTCCGCGGTGACAGCCGCGAAATTGCCTAGTAATCAAGACAACCCTCCTCTTCGCCTCAAACGGCTATATTCGCCGCGAAAAGTGAGAAAGAGAGTTGCCGTCCTTTCAACGTGCTCTTATTTAATTATACAACATATTGACTTTAGATGCAAGCTCCCCCTTTAGATACACTACTGTCCCACTAAAATTTTCGTAAATTAGAAAAACCCCTTCGGGTAAGCCATAATATGTCTGTCGGACAAATTAAAGGCTTAATCTCCCGCAAGGGATTTTTCGTATGTATTACTCTAGCACA
>Ga0209542_10009044_pt1 | contig 18381 bp, 15 predicted proteins | sample RifCSPhighO2_01_FD_184028 | JGI IMG/M metagenome (GOLD analysis project Ga0209542, IMG submission 184028) | Soil microbial communities from Rifle, Colorado - Rifle CSP2_plank highO2_0.1 (SPAdes) (version 2) | ecosystem: Environmental > Terrestrial > Deep subsurface > Rock core/Sediment ...
ATTGCCGGCAGGATCATTGAAGATGTACAGGTAGGGATAAATTTAGGAAATGTGTCAAGGAAGCCGGAAGTGCGTGCTGCCTTGGAGCCGGTGTTTAGCTAGGAAAAATTATTTCAGAAACATTATTTCAAAAAGATAAAAAATAAAGAATTAGTAAGAAATAAGAGAGTAAGGAATAAGAATTAAAGAATAACAAAACGAAACAAAAAAGAGAAAGAAAACAAAAAAAGAACATGCAACAAGCCAAAAAAAGAGCGTGGCAAGGTATCGCTGTATTCATCATCTGCTTAGTTATTAGCTTACCGATCTATTCTGCAAGCGCTTTAGCCGCAACAGTGCAGATTACCAGAAATAGCGGTGAGGAGGGCATTGAACAGTTTCTTGATGCCGATGGCGATGTCTGGACTCTCAATGCGTTAATCTCCGGACTTGGCGACAAAACGGTCAATCCAGGAAATGTGACGGTCAAAATAGGTGATAATAAAGCGCCTTTCCAATCGTGCAGTCCTGCTGCGTTGGGAGGAGTATCCTGCGAATATATCAGTCCGCTTACGGACGGAATTAAAGAAAGCTCAATGCGTTAATCTCTGGACTTGGCGACAAAACTGTGAGTCCAGAAAATGTGACGGTCAAAATAGGTGATAATAAAGCGCCTTTCCAATCGTGCAGTCCTGCTGCGTTGGGAGGAGTATCCTGTGAATATATCAGTCCGCTTACGGATGGAATTAAAGAAGCGGAATATGCTTTCCAGGTGATTTACCTTCCTGATAGTTCTTCTGACGGCGATCTTATTAGAGCGGATGGCTCAGCGCCAACAATAACAGGTTTAAGTGCATCACATAACGCCGATGGTCTCGTTCATGTGAGTTTTACCGTGCAGGATAAAATCAAAGGCAGTCCTGCGGTGGGCATACAAAGTGTTAATGTAATTGATGCGGATTCCAACGCGATTGTCCAGTCTTTTACTGATTTTGAAATAGGCAAAGAAGAATTTTCCTATAGCGGAACCTTGCCGACGTCATTTTCCGGTGAAGGAATACGAAGGCTGAAAGTAACCGCTGTGGATTGGTTAGGACACAGCATAACAACTTCTCCCGTATCCTTTCCCAGCGATTTTGTCAAACCGGTTATTGTTGAAAGTAGTTTGGAATTTACACGTCTTGGAAAATTTATCGGCAGCCTCGTCACCACAACTGATATCACAGTTGACGTCATTGAAAATAATCTTCAGAAGGTTGTTGCTTCCTCCGTGCAAGCTGAATTAAGCAATACGGAAGCCGTGTGTGAAGAAGATGAGGAAGAAACGGGATTATGGCATTGCGCCTGGGAGGATGTGGAAGTACTGCCGGAGTCGGCCATTTCTGTGACTGTTATTGCATCAGACTCTTTCGGTAATATCGAAGAAAAAACAATTTCCACCGCATTCACACCGGATACCTCACCACCGGAAGTAGAGTTTTTTGGAACAGAGCGTATCTTTAGCGATGTTAGCTACGTGACCAGCGGCGAGCAGCGGATCATTGTGCGTATTAAAGAGGAAGGATCCGGCCTGAGCAAGGAAGGCGTCAGGGCAAATTTAGGCGCGTTGGGAAAAGGAAGTTCGGAAGAGCCTCTGGATTGTGTGTCTCTCGAAAATGTGTATGAATGCTATTGGGAAACATCCCAAGTGTTTAGTTCTGATGGAGTAGCAAGGATAAGCCTTTCTACGTTGGAAGATAATGTTGGGAATGAAGGACTGAAACCTGAAGTGGAACTGCGTGTGGATACTGGTTCTCCCACAGTGGAAAAAGGTGCTCCGACGGTGAAGAAATTGGAAGTGTATGGTGTTTCCGATATTGGCGAGAAAGATTTCTTTCAAAGTAATGATCTCCTGAAAATTAAATTCAGTGTTATTGAAAGCAGTGGGCTGTTTATCTTGGTTAATCTGAATGATCTTGTCAATGATGCGGAAACAACCTATCCCGCAGAGTATGTATTATCTGATCTTCCGCCTGAGGACGGCTGGCGTGTGTATAGCCAGGAAGAGAATTGCCAGCGCGGGGAAGCGGAAGGGCAATGGGATTGCGTCATTGAAACAGAAGCATTGAAAAGCGGGCCGGATAAGAGTGCCGAATTGGAAATCCGTGTTTTGGATACGGCGGGCAATGATGCAGCAGAGTGGCCGGCAGCGGCAAAAAATGTTGCGGGAGACGATGGCGATTATACCCTCGATCTTCTGGGATTGGCTGAAGAAGAGAATCCTGACTTCTGGGAAGTTTCCAAAGGCTATCCGAAATTAAACGTTCCTTTTGTGGACTTGGACGTTGCCCGGTTAACATATGCGAAGATGCCTGTCCAAATCAAGCTGAAAAGCGATAATGCTAATGTTCAGGTCTTGCGCATGGATCTTCTTCCCGGCTCGTGTCAAGCAGTGGAAGGAGGGCCGGAATTAAGCAGGGCGTTGCTCTATGGCGGCAGCAGTGCGGAAGGGCAGAAAGATCCTGTTACGAATGTTATACTGGAGTTTGCGCCGTTTGAAGGAAAACAGAAGTTTACGGAAGAACAGTTTGCTGAGGAAGAAGCCAGCGCTGAATATGTCTGCCAGATCCGTGTTTATTCAAGGATAGGAAACAAAGCAATCAAGGTCGCAGAAGTGCAGGAAGTGCATATTGAAGTGCCTTTTGCATTCAGTGAATTAGGCGCGATTGATGAAAATTTAGCGAAAAGGATCCGTGATGTTCGTGAAAGTGATTTCTTCAAGTTTGGGGAAGTGCTGACAGTCATTAATGAAGTGTTGAATTGGATAAAATATATCTTGAATTGGGTTACTTTGTTGAATAAGTTATTTCAGATTTTTGACCTCTTTAGCGAGAATATGAAAGGCATTGCCGATGGTTGATTACATCCAGATTCCTCTGCAGATTTTAAACTGTAATCCTGGTGTATTTTATCAAGGAGATACAGAAGGAATGAGTGAGGAAAAAAGACTGGACACACTTGAAGGAAAAGTAGATGTTACCGGCATTGATGTTATAAGCTGGTATGCGTGGTGGCAATCAAGCGTGCTTGATTTCTATAATCTTGCTTCAGGAAGAGGGCCGTTAGGCTTTCCGGCTCAATCGTTATATGAAAATATGTATCTTTCCATGATTGGATTATGTGTTCCGGGCGTGGTGTTTAACTTACAGAAAGCGCAGGAAATTCATTGCCGGAAAATTATTTGTTATGGGCGGGAAGTTCCGGCCGGCATTGCGACAATAGATGCCTGCAATGATTTATATGATTTGCAGATGTGTGAATTTGTCTGGGGGCCGGTGTTTGACTTTGTGGGGTTGGGCGCGCTCAGTTATATTGGGAAAGCGCTCAAAGCCTTATTTAGTTCACCGCTCGGATTGATCCGCTTAGTTAAAATCGTCGTTTGTTTTCCTGTTTGTTTTATCCCCAAATCGGGAGGAGTACTCACCGCCTGTAAAGTCGCCACAGGATTTACCTATCTTATAGACATCGTTGATACGGTCATAAGTTCCATTGAAAACCGTCCTGACACGACTGGTTCGCCGTACTGTAAAACTGCGGAAAAGATTAAGATTGAGGAATTAGCCCCTGAACCGGAGGAAGAAGCGCCCGTGGAGGAAAGTGTGTGAGAATGAACAAAGCGGTGAGTTTGGTTGAGATATAAATTGAGATATAAAAAATGACAAAAGAAATTCAAGAAATTCGCAGGAAAGTTGTCCCTTTAATGAAGAAGTATGGTGTAGTGAGAGCTGGAATCTTCGGTTCTTATGCTCGTGGTGAGCAGAAAAAAGGGAGCGATATTGATCTGTTGATTGAAGTAAAAGGAAAAAAATTTAGTTTACTGGATTTAATTGGTTTAGAGAGTGAGCTGAAGAAGAAGTTAGGTAAAAGAGTGGATTTATTAACGTATAATGGGATAAATCACTTGTTAAGAGAGAGAATATTGAATGAAGAGGTTAGAATTATATGAAGAAAGATGTTTTCGTGTTTATTGAGCATATTTTAGAAAACATTAATGATATTGAGAGTTTTTCTCAAGGTTTAACTAAAGAAAAATTAAAGAAAAACAAACTTAAGCAGAAAGCAATAGTTCGTTCACTGGAAATAATTGGCGAAGCTGTTAAGAATATACCTACTTCGTTTAGAGAAAAACATCCTTCTATTGAATGGACTAAAATTGCTGGCTTAAGGGATAAATTAATTCATCATTATTTTGGGGTTGATTTTAATACTATTTGGGATGTTATTAAGTATGATTTACCTGAACTGAAAAAGAAGGTTAAGGGTATTTTAACCAAAAAATGAATAGAAAAACAACGGTGATAGTTGTATTTTTGATTCTTTTACTTAGTTCACTCTTCGTTGTGGGACAGGGTGAAGAACAGCAAGAAGCTGAAGAATGCGGATTTTTCTGCAAGGTGTGGAATGTATTATGGGGCTCATCGGAAGCACGAGCCGGAAAAGCCTGGTGGGACAGGGGAGCATTAGTGGGGGAGGCAACGGCTGCGCCAGCCCAAATTTTAGGGACATTAAAAGATTCAGCTGGTAAAGAAACAACATATTCTCTCCAAAAGACAACAGCGGGAGGAAAAGTGTATTACGTTTCTGACAAGTTGGGTAACAATGCTGGTAAATTTGCCTACACGAAGGATGGTCAGTTGCGGGGAGTAATCAATAATAAGGGCAACTTTGTCTCTGCTACTATACTTCCAATACCTGAAGAATTTAATCAACTGTCTATTATCCCAGAACTATTGTCACCAGCACCTTCACCAAAAGAAGCTGCACCCGCTCCTGCTGCTCCTGCTCCAGCTCAACCAACGACGACACAAACTGTTAAACCATTTAAAAAAGAGGAGTGGGGATGTAAAGATACGGGATGCAGTTGTAATAGAGATATCTGTGTTTTTGGGGGAATAGAGTATACACGAAACGGGGAAGTAAAAGCTGCAAATAATAAAGGTGCCCTTGAATATTTAAATAATAATTGGGATGAAACCGTCAAAGCAGCAAAATCAGTGGGCATAGAAGATGTAAATGATCAAGCTAGGGTATCTGACTGGCAGCAAAAGATAATTGCAGAAGCAAATTTACCAGATACTCATTACTGTAAGATTGGAGAAGGATGTTGGACTCTGGGTGAAAACAAAGGAACAGCATTTAACTGCATAGGTACTGTTTCAAAAATTAATCAATGTGTTCCTGATGGGATTACCGGGCAATATACACAAACGGCAATAGTTTCTCAAGCAGGAGCGCCAGCAGTAATTACAGTCACGTATGAAAATCATAATGAATTAGATATAAAAAAGAAAACAGGTTTGGATGGCACAGCGTATTATGTTTCTGAAGGCTTGAAGAGTGATGACAATCTACTATACGCATTTGACAAGGAAGGCAATAGTTTAGGAGTAGTCCAAAATGATGGTACAATTAAATCTTCTAAAAAAGCTAATATTAAACTTTCTATTGTTAAAAAAGAAACGGAACCAACACCACCAGCAAAAAAAGAAGATGCTGCACAAGTACAACAAGCAATCCCATCACCAGCTCCTTCCCTTTCTCTTGGACCTCTCTACGGTGGGCAAGAAGATTCTGTTTTAGATATTGAGGGAGATTTGAACTGTTTTACAACGAATAAAGGATGTCGGGAAGTTCCACTTATTGATGAAGAAACAGGAAAGCCAAAAAAGGATAAAGATGGAAAAGATATCTATGTCAAAGCAGCTGCAACCCACGATGATGCCTATGAAAGGATGGAAGCATTGGCACAGTTCAAAGAACAGCAGGCAGCAAAAGCAGCGCCTGTGGTTGCCTTGGCCGCAAAACGTGATCAAAAGGAAACAGAAATTAAAAATACGGAAGAAGCATTAAAAGATACTACACTGACAACAACAAAAAAGAATGAACTTAATGCTCAATTAACTCAACAAAAAGGAGAATTAGGTAAAATAAACGGAGATTTCACTACGGCGGAACAAACATCAGGCATTTCTGAAGAAGACGCCAAAAAAGCAGATGCCGAAGCCAAAGAAGCACGCACCAAAGCAGATAACTTAGAATGGCAGGGTTCATTCGTGGAAGAGATCACTGGTGAATATTATCAGGAACTGGTAAAAGGAGATTGGGCTGGCGGACAGGTTGTTGGCGGCGTGTTAGATCTCTTCTCAGAATTGGGAAGCTACCGTGCGCTGTCCAATGCGCTTGTCCCGGAAGCAACAGAGCAATGGTTGGAAGTTGCTAATAGTGAAATGTTAAACCAGTGGTCGGATCTGCCTGCATTTGCCGCAAGAGAAATGTGCGGCATTGATGAAAAAAAACAACGGGAACGGCCTGGGCAGTCGGCAGCGTTTATCCACACCCCTTCCGGAACATATCAATTTGTCGGTTCAATTCAGGCAGAGAAATCACCACAAAAATCTCCTATCTTATGCGAACGAAATCCGAATGAAGAAGCCGAAGAATTATTTATCTGCAGTCCTGACCAAGTATGTAAAGATAATGCGTTTTGCTACGAAAGTGAAGACGCCGAAGTTCCTGTCGAAGGATGGTTCTATAAAATCAGCTGGGGCGTAACTGCACCGCAGGATGAGAAATTCACCCCCTATGTTGATGAAGATGGGAAAGCGGTACGGTTTAATATACAATTGCAGGGAGCAGCATCAAAGTGGGTTTTCAAACGTGTTGGCGCGTTTGGCGAGTCCGTTATGGCTCTCGAAAATGGCGCGGCTGATGGGGGAACTCTCATTAAATTCTTACCAGAAGAATATACCCGCGTTTGTATCAAATTCCATCCTGATTATCGTCTCATTGATGATGAAGGCGATCCCGTAACGGAAATCTGTGCTGATTTCATCCCTACAGCAAAAGGGCAATTAGATTATGAGAACTCAGACAGGAGCCAATCCATCACCTCAACGTCAGAAGGGGTAAGTTTGAATATTTAATGTTAATGTATTTTTTTACCTTTCCCGCAGATATATTCTCATTGCTTCGATTAAATCGTGAGCCTGACTTTCATAAACCCAGATGTCGCACTTATCAGAATTATTGATCTGAATGCAATTACTATCTTTCAATGCTACCGAACGAATCTCATCCCATCTTTTTTCAAAGGAGATGGTCTCCCATTGCGTGCAGAGAGATCCAATCTCTGTTCTTCCTCCGGCAACATAATTGTACGTTCTTTCGTAATGAGAGCACCACATTCGAGAACAAGCTACTCCTTCTTCATTAATTCTGCATTTTTCGGCAAGGATCCCGGTTATGTTATACAAAGCAATTTCCTTTTTATAATCAGGATAGGTAAGATAATCCCGTTTTGCCTGAAAATGCGGTGTGGCGCAGGACATAGCTCCGGCTGCAGCAATAGCAACGAACGCTTTTTTTCCCACATCCAAGCATTTTTCTACTGTTTTTTGCATTTTTACCTTTACAATGGATTTTTTTAAAAATCTTTCTATTTTCTTTACTAAGTAGTAGGAAATATTTATATAGTTTTTGCCTTTTTTGAGTCTAAAATGTTAGAAAAAGCAATTTGTAATGTATTTTTGGCAGGAACGATGATGTTTTCCAATCCCGTGTCTGCTCAATCACAATCAAGTTCAGATTCTTCAGAAATGAGGCCGCCAACTGTCTTACGAGTTTACCAGGACAATTTGGACTCCCGGCTGCTTGCAGAAGGTTCTTGCCCGCCGTATCTTCCAAGTTGCAAACAAAAAACACAACAAGTAGAACAACAACCAGTACAAGAACAATCACCATCAAAACCAGCACCAACTCCGATTCCTACCACAGTTCAAAAGGAGGATAGTCTAGAAGATTACTTAGTTCTTGTCCACCAAAAGCAAGGCTATTCTGTTTGTTTTGATGCAAACGAAAACAGGAAGTGTGATGATCCACGAAGTGAACCGTTTCTTCCTAATCCAAACGACGGCACTCATTATTGGAAATTAAAGACAAAAAAAGAGATTCTGGAGTACGCGCTGAATAATCTGAGAGGAAAACGTCATTCTCCTAAAACAGAAGAAGTTATTGGATGGTATTATAATGCGTACTCTCTTAAAAGAATTGAAAAATTAGAAGAACTTGCCAAAAAAATACCCTCTACCACAACCCCTGCTCCTAAAAGTCCATGTCCTCCCTATATTTGCAAAAGTAAAGTTGCTTCCTCTTCTTCGTCCTCTAGCTCTTCCCGTTCCGGTTCTTATCTTCCCTCTACCACTACTTCTCCTTCCAATGAAAAGAATGAAAAGAAGGGCCGAAACAGGAGCGATGACTGGCTGGGATATACATTGATGGGTATGGGTACGCTTGCCGTGGTGATCGGTATTGCAATAGCAAATGCAGAAGCTTGTTATTCTTATGATGGAGGCGGGGGTTGCACCAAACCCATGGAATTGCCGGGATACATTACTCTTGGTGTCGGCGCGGCATCATTTGGGACAGGATTAATTTTACTTTTTGATTAAATACGGGAGATAAGGAAAAGTATTTCTGCTTGCAGGATCTCTGTAATGTCCTTTCCTTAGTATGTCTCGATAGACTGTTGCTAAAAAGATTCTCGCATTCTTTAGTCTCTGTTTTTGATAGGAAATTATTTAAATAAGCTATGCTTACTGTAAGAAAGTAAGATAATAAGAGGTAGGCAAAATGAATGTTGAAACGGTCAGGATGTCATCAAAAGGACAAGTCGTGATCCCTCAAGATATACGCGAGGAGGTTCACGTAGACGAAGGAACGCTCTTTGCGGTAGTGGGAGCGAAAGACACTATAATCTTAAAAAGAATTACTACCCCTAGCAAAGAAGAGCTAATTAAAGATTTGGGAGTTTTTGCCAAGAAAGCCAAGATGAAACTTCAAAGTAGAAAAATTACAGAAAAAGACTTGCAAGCGAAGTAATAATGGTCATTACTTTTGATACAAATGTATTACTTTCTGCTACGTTGTGGGATGGAAGTGTTGCCCAGAAATTATTGTTTGATCTGATTAGACAAGGGATCAAGATATATTCGACTACTGAGATTCTTTCAGAATATCAAGAAATTTTGAAACGGGACTTTGACTTCTCTGATGATGAGGTGTCTGAAATTATAGAGAAAGTTCTTGCATTTGTAACTCTGGTGAACCCTCAAACGAAAATAAAAGCAGTAAAAGATGATCCTGATGATGATATAATCATTGAATGTGCTCTTGAGTCCAAGTCCAAATATCTCATAACATATGATAAACATTTGCTGAATCTTAAAGAATTCAGAGGAATACGAGTAATCAAACCAGAAGAAGCAAGAGCTATCTTCTAAAATATAGGTTATTACTATAGTTTAAACTTAACTCTGTTTAACTCTTTTTTTTACCAGTAGGTGAAAAAATGAATTTATATACTTTCTTAGATTTCGCTTTTATAATGTTGGAAAAAATCATCGCGAAGATGTATGTTGCAGGGGCAATGATGTTTTCCTCTTCAGTGTATGCTCAATCAAATGTGTATTTTTCAGAATATATTACAGAAGACTTGCTTCTTATCCACAAAAAGAGAGGCTATTCTGTTTGCTTTGATGCAAATAAAAATGGAGAATGCGAGCCGCAAAATGAACTTTTTCTTCCCGACCCGGATGATGGTGATCTTTATTGGAAATTAAGATCAAAGGAAAAAATTCTTGATTATGTGTTACAACATGGGGATAATAAACCGTATTCAAAGGCAACGAAACAATTTTTTATTGATGCTTATCATCTAAGGAGGGAGAAAGAGAGTATTTCTATCCCTGTAACGTATTCACCCGCGATATTGTTGGAGAAGGAGAAAAGCATCAATAAAAGCAATGAGACATGGGAAAATGAAGCCTGGAACTATATATTACTTGGTGTTGCTGCTGGAGGAGTGATTCTTGGTTTAGGGAAACGTCACCGCAAAAAAAGAAAATCAGAAATAGAGATACCAAAGGGCGCGGATAGAGATTATTCCATTGATGTTCTTAAATAAAATTAAACCGTATATTTTTTATACTCCTGCTTTTTTTAATCTATGATGAACAAAAACCTGCGTACATTTTTCGATTCGTTTAAATTCAACAGAAATCATTGGTTTTCCTTTGCTGTTGATGTTGTTGCCGTTCTGGTAATTACCTTCCTTTTCTTGGGATTGGGAAATATCCTGGCAGCAAAAGCGTACGCTATCAGCAACGGCAAAACTGCGGACCAGCTCAAAATTGATCTGCTTACGGCGACACTTGAAGAAAGCAAAGACTTTTTGGCAAACGTAAAAGGTTTTGCGTTTTACTTTTTCGCTGGCACAATCTTTGCTGTTCTGGCTTCATTGTTTATTTTTTCCTTTTCACGGATGGTGATCTGGTCAAGAGTACTCCAGCAGAAAATTTCCAAGAAGCGCTACTGGCGGTGGAATCTTGTTGTTCTAACTACCGGGTTATTGCTCATCCCGTACCTTTTGGTGTATTTTCTTCTGCGATTGATCCTGGATGCTCTCATTGGTCTTATAAGTAATGGGATTATTTTAGTGGTCTATGTCCAGGCAATAAAAGCGTTGTTCATTCTTGCTTTTATTCTCTTTGCATTCCTTGTATCATACTCGTTTGTACAGAATTATAAAGTATGGCTATCTGTTGGAAATGCATTTCATCTTCTCAAAGAGAAATGGAAAGATCTCTGGAAAGCGTTCTTGTTTGCGGTGGTAACTTCGGTTGTGATTAGTTTTTTCCTGATGTATGCTCAGAAATTTCTCTTTCTTCAACCGATCTGGCTCGGAGTCAGCGTGAATCTGGGCGTGTTCCTGTTATTCCTTACGTGGATGAGGTTGTATGTTTTGAGGACAATACAGTAAGCTTTAAATATCCTCTTTTCTTCATGAGTTATTGATAGCATGAACACAAAAAGAGGGCAGATTACTGTATTTATAATTGTAGGAATTATTCTCCTTGCTGTTTTTTCTTTACTTTACGTTGCTGTTCAGGAAATCGGCAATCCGCAGGTTCCTGAAGAGAAGGTTATATTCTTAGATGCGAAAACTGCTACTGTCAAAAAATATGTTGAAAATTGTCTTGAAGAAAGCGTGGTCAACGCACTCTATGAAGTGTTTTCCAAAGGAGGATACCATGATTTTCCCACTGATGCCGCCATTTTTAATTTTACAGAAAAAGAAAAGGCCTATGAACTGCCTTATTATTTTACACAAGAGGTGATCATGCTTCCTTCCCTGGAGCAGATAGAACAAGAAACGGCGGAAGCAACAATACCTTTTTTGGAATCATGTGTTGACAATTTTGCCGCGTTTCAGGAACAAGGCGTGATTGTGGGCAGTACGCCGCCGGTAATTACCGTGCGCTTTGAAGATCCCAACACGCTGGTCTCTGTCGAGTACCCTCTCGTCTTATATCTTGCCGACCAGCAGGCTGAATTACAGTCGTTTACCATCGCCGTTCCTTTTAGTTTTAAAGAAAAATATGCCCAGCTCAGCACCTATCTGGCTCTGCAGAAAGAAGAGCCTTCTTCATTTCTACTGGGAGATCTCGCTGAAGCAGTTGAGCAATTCTTTATTACCCAATTTGCACCAAGCGGTTCCAATGTGGTGGTTGATGTAACATATCAAGAGCAATTAAAAAAGGAACCGTTGATTTATAGTTTTGTACTGCACTATGATTGGACAAACCTGGAAGAAGAACCGATTATCCAAGCGGAACCACCTCTGCAGTTGCGAGAACTGAATGGATGGAATATCACAACGCCAGGTATTCATACGTATTCAGTAGAAGCCGTTGGCACAAATCTGACTTTTGCGATCCAGCCGGAAGATTTGATCATCGATACCAGATCAGGAGTCATAACTTTAGATACAAATGAATACCCCAATGATGAATATCTTTATTATGTGCGTGTTATTGATGGCGTTGGCCGCAGTGTTATTGGTCCATTACTCATTAATGTTAATGTAAATGAGGGAAACAAACCGTTGATGGAGCCAATTCACAGTAAGACTGTTTCTGTTGGAGAAGAGTTTGTGTACACGGCTAATATTCTCAATAAAGAACAAGGGCCGTTCACTTTTACAACCGATACTTTGTTATTTAATATTACGGGAGCAACGGGAGAGATTCGTTTCACGCCAACAGAAGAAGACAAAGGCGTGCATTCCGTGCGCATTGATGCAGAAAATAAGTTTGGAACAACATGGCAGCGCTGGGAGTTGGTGATAAAATGAAAAGAAATTATAATTACAAGAACAATTTCAAAAAGAAGAATTGTGAAGTAAAAATGTTTTCCAGTATCAGTCTTTTCTTTCTACTTTTACCCATTATTATACTTTTACTTGTTATCTTTCCTTTTGTTTCTGCGCAAGAAGGTGATGGGTCCGATGTTGATTGGTCTGATGAAGAAACATTTCACGATAATTTTGTCAATGATCCTGCTGGTGCATTTCAAAATAACCCCGAACTTGCCTGGAGTACATTGATGCAAGATCCAAGCCTTCTCACCTATCCAGAGATACTGGACAGATCTTTTGCTCATGATCCTGTTCGAGCAGCAGCTGTGGTCAATCAGAATCCTGACCAATTACTTGCAAACGATCCTGTTCTGACACGCTTTGACCTGGAGATCCAACAGAATCTGGCGCTGTTGAATAATAACGACAACGCAAAGAAAGTGTGGTTTAAGGAAAAATACCGCATCACGGATCAAGGAGCAACTGTTTCTGCATATGATGGAAGAATAATGAAAACAGCAGGGGATAAAGGAACAACGTTCACTCCTTCCCATTTTCCTAAGGCTCTTGTAAAGAAAGATGGGTCATTGCTGTTTGAGGGGAATGCGTTTGCCTTCACTCAAAATCTGGAAAGAACGGGAGATGCATATTCGATCCGCGGAGGTGTTGTTCAGCTGAGGAAAGATAGTAAAGACCTTTCTGTCGCGGCAACTGATGTTAAAGATCTGGCCGTTGTAACGCAGGATTCTGTGGGGTCCTATGCTGTGGTGTCATATGAAGGCACGTTTCATTTTACCAGAGATAATACCAGAGATAAGACGGGAGATGTTGTCGAAGGGACGTTTGTTCGGGTACTTTCCACAACAGAGATAACCGGCCTGGAGATTAGCGGGAAAATACGCAACCCTCAAGGATCAAAACCAGGAGAGTTCATTATTCTGGGCAATGCCAAGTTGACTTCCCAGCAGGAAAAAACAACATTAGAAGTGAAAGGAAACTCACAAGTGTATTATACCGAAGAGCCTCTTCGTACGGCAGGCACGTTTTGTTCTGCTGGATTTAGCTGCATTGTGAATACGCCAGGTATTGCCGCTGATCCTGCGAACAGATATCAGGCTCGTTTTATGAATATTCAGCACGGCGATGAAATCACGATGAAAACTCCTGCCTATTTCAGTTCCGTGGAGTTTAGTGAAGTGCAGGATGGACGGGTAACATTTATTTCCAGCGATAAGGGAAAATTAGCCAAAATTAATGTTGGTTCAGGAGGAAAGCTCAGCGTGGAGGGAGATATGAATAATCTCTACATCGGCAGATTTGATGTTCTCAACGACAATCATCTTCAGCATTGGTCTTCAACTGCGAATCAGCATCAAAGTATTGTTTCTTATTTTGCCCCAGGACGGGCAGGAACAAATTCTGTTGTGAGTTGTGAATTAGGTGTGAACTGCATGCAGAGGATTACGGACCGTTTTGGCAAGAAAGTTCCTCCTGCAACAACACAGCCAAGAACAGCCATTTTCGTTGCAGGCAATAATCCAGAAACAGCAAGGGATGTGGAAGGATTTTGCCAGAAAAGCGGGGGATGTTTTATTGTCAATGCAAGGGACAGTCCGTTAGAGATGGATAAAGGCATACCTGCTGAGAATGTCATGCTTACAGGCCATCATTGGTTAGAGACTGGAGAAGAGCGATTCTGGAGCGATGTCCCGGGAACATTACCTGGCTATCACCACGAAAAAGATCCTCTTTATATCACGTCTAAAGAAGGAGCATCAAAAGTAAGCGTGTTGCCATCCAGCAGTACGGTGCGCACCTTTTCTACCAGCGGCTGTAATACGGTTAATCCAACAGTAAAGAATCCCCTTACCGAGGCCATAACAACATCGTATCCGAACATCCAACTTATTTCTGGTTTTTATAGTAAAGCACAACCTGTTGATCACACGTGGAAAGACGGTCCGGTTACTGATGTTTCTGAAATTAAAGAATTTAAATGGTCGTTTGGAGGCAGAGCGACCGTCATACGAAGCGGCACCGAGCAGTATTGGACACCGAATGGAAGAATTTGTACTCCTCTCCAGAATATCATCATTAGTGAACGAGGTAAACTGAGTGTAAAGTCAGAATCAGCACTCGTGGACTGCGGAACGTTAGGAAGTTAAAGATGGCGGCGCACTCATTTTTAGGATTTTACAGGAGTTTATTACACAATCTTAGAAAAATCCCCTTTTAGGATAATCGGCTTTACAGCTCCAATCTCAGTTTTGCAATACGGCATTTCCGGAACTGGGTTTAACATAAAGATTTTCTGATTAAGAACATGGGCGAAACCGATTTCCATTAAAGTATTGCCGCCAACATAATTTTGGATGCCATTTTTATCATAGTTCAAAACAAGAACAGCGTCAGCTCCTTGCATCATGTTCCAAAATTCACGGATGGCATCCATGTTGTATTTTTGATGAAGCTTGATTTTTTCAATTTCATCATCGGTTTTGCCAACCATTGCTTTATGTAAATCCGTGACAAAAGCATCATGGCCCAATTCCCGAAGCTGTGTTCTAACTTCAAGCATTTTGTCAGTAAATTGCATTGAGCCGATAATTCCGATCTTCATATGATTATTAAATGAGGGGATTTTAATAAATGTAACTCTTTTATGGCGTTATCACAACTCTCGTTTGCGGAACTCCCTTCCGGCATCCTGTTTTTGTAAAGTTATATACCTCTTCTATTGCTTGGTTTGTGAGGGCGATGCACCCGTGCGTCCAGTCGGCATATCCCGGTCCCCCGCCACTACCATGAATTTCAATAGCGTTGCCCAATCGTGTTGATTGGGAAGAAAGTTTACAGTTTTTTTCTGCATCTTGTATCTGCTGATATTGTTTCTCGGTGATGAGTCCATGATCCAGCCCGTATTGCGCATGCTTAGTTATAGGATAACTTAGATAAAGTGCTTTAAAGAATTTTGAATTTGGTATTTTATGGGGGATAAAAAATTCTCCTTCCGGTGTTTTGTAATCTCCTCGTTGAATTTTATCACCTACTGGCCGAAGACCTAAAGAAACACCGTATTGTTTTAGTAATGTTCCATAACGGTGCTCGTCCTGAATGGAAGCACTAACTGTCGCAAGAGGATGATCCACATAAATGCTCATTTGTCTTGCTCCTTTTTCAATAAGTATTGTTCTCTGGAGATCATTAATTTTATTTTTTGGTATTTTATTTTCAACGAAGTATGAATCAACAAGTTCTTGCAAGGAATGATGTTCATTAATGTAACTCGTAATTATTTCTATTTCGCCAAATTCTATTTTACCAACACGAATAATGGGGCCACTTTCATTCTCATTATTTTGCTCTTCTGTAGAATTAACGAGAGTTTCTAATGGTTTCATTTGCTGTTGTGCATTGGATGCAGGACATCCCATGAGTGATGCAGAAAGTAGTCCTAATGTAGAAAAATAAGGAAAAAATTGTTCGGAAAGTGTCATTTCTCCCTATTAAAAAGGGGTTATTTATAAAATTTTCAGTTTTAACTACTTAAAAATAACGAACCATTGATCCCCATTTAAATAGGCCACTTTCTAGACAACCTTTAAATAGGCACTTTCTTTACTTCTCAACATGTCAAAAAGAGGACAAATCACCATCTTCCTAGTAATAGGTATCCTCATCTTGTTTCTTGCTGCAGGAATCTTTTTTACCATATCAAAAATAAAGAAAGCACCGTTGGAAGTGCAGCAAGCGGAAGTCCTTCTTTTTGAATGGGTTCGTCCCAGTGTGATCACGTATGTTGAACGCTGTTTGAAAGAAACCACAGCTTCCGGCGTCTATCTCTTGGCAGCAAATGGGGGAATCATTTATCCTGATGATACGTCCATTATCCTCTTAACTGACACCGGCCTGGTTAATTACGGCTGGCTGAATGGTGTTTCAGGTTTTTCGGATATCAAAATGGAGCAAGATCTCGGCCAATTTATTACAAAATATCTTGAGCAATGCCTGGGCGATTTTGAAATCTTTGAAGACCAAGGAATAGATATCCAACCTGATTTTAGCCGTATGAAAGCTGCTCCCACGATCGGAAAAACATCCATTCAAAGCGATATGACTTTACCGATTTCGATCTCTCTTCCCACGGGAGACATTATAACTCTTGATTCGTTTACCGCAAGAGTTGATAGCAACCTTGGAGACATGGTCAATGTTGCAGAAGAGGTTGTGGAACAAGCTAAAGATACCATTGATTTTCTGGAATTTCAGAACCTTCCGTATTATCCCGTTATTTTTCCGTATGATGAATCTGTTACGCTTTATTCATTGACAGATGAAAAAGGTGCGGAAGATACGCCAAGTTTACTGTTTCTGTTTGCAGTGGGCAATGATGACAGGGCAAATAGAAAACCGACACTACAGTTCATTCCTGATGTGACACTCCGTGTCGGCGACCGCTGGGAATTCATTCTTATTACTGAAGACCATGATAATGATATTCTTGTCTTTCAATCAAATTCTGCGTTATTTCCTGTTACGAAAGATGGTTTGCTTAATGTTACCGTCACACAGGCCGGGGAATACACTGTTCTGTTGAGCGTAGAAGATGAACAAGGAGCAAAGGATCAGCAAGAAGTAACGATCACTGTCTTAGAAAAATGAAATTAAAAAGAATTTAGAAAAATGAAAAAGAAAATAACAAAAACCGTACTGATTCACATAAAGAGAATCATGATCGTATCTTTTATTTTCCTCGTTCTTGCTCTATCTTCTCCCGCTCAGGACGAAATTTCTCCTGAACCATTCCAAGAACAGCCGGAACAAGTCACGTATGATGATTTCCTGCAAAATCCGACGTATGAAAATTATCAGTCTTTGTCTTCAGAAGATCAGGCCCGCTATTATGAAAATTCCGCGAATGTAGGTCTTCGACCTCAGATTGATGCGTTTTATTTTGACAAGCAGGAAAATATCGGCAAGAATCCTGAATCGGACAAAACTTTTTTTTCAGGCAATTACGCAGGAGGAAACAGCCGGCAAAATTTTCTTGATCATACGGAATCAGCCGCTGCCTATTTGCAGAAGACGTACAGAACTGCCTACACCATTTCTGACCTTGCTGCGGAGTTTTTCTTTGATCCGGATGCGGGAACTCTGCAAAATGGGGTTAAAGCTATTTTTTTTGCTGATTACCAGGATGACCCCACCATCCAGGAAATTATTACTCTAAAAGATGGTTTTAAGATTGTTCGCACCAGGGATGAAATCACGGAAGATATTTCTATCACGGGAGATGCGCATCAGGATATCCACTATCAGGAAAATAAGCTGACATTTGTTGATCTTGCAGGGCGCGAGCAAACGTTCACGTTTGAAGCAGCGGAAAGTACAGACATTTCTTTCAAGTTTCAGGATGACAGTTCTTTTGAAGTAACAGGGCCTGTTTCCGGCGCGATTGTTGTTTCCGGCAAGCTAGTTCAATTTCGGAATTATGGCGGCACGTTAGTTCTACAGGCCAATGGCGATATTAAAACTGATAATGCTGAAGTTGTTACTTCTAATTTTTATGGCGATGGTTCTTTTGAGAAGAAAGGGACAATTGTTACAGCGCAGGATCATGGTTTTCTGATACGGGATGGAGAACGGGGAGTAGTGAGGGATGGACGAACACGGATCATTGATAGAACAACTTCAGTCGGGGTTGTAACACAAGGACAAACTGGGGAAAATAGAGTAACGATCCATCTTGATGAACTTTCGGACCGGTCCGATTTTGCAGCGCCGTCTCCTGCTGCAGTGGAAGAAGCAGTTGATGCTGAAAGAGCCCGCCTGGAAGCAAGACAATTGCGTCCTGCTGCAGGAGATCTGGGAAAGAATGCCGAAGTATACATCAGCAGGGATGAACAGACACAGGATGTTATTGTCACGTCAAAAGGATCAGTTGATGTTGGTTTCTATACCGTTGGCGACAGGGGAGGTGCAGTCCTCAAGGAAGGGACCCCGCATTTTCTTGGTGAGAATGGAAAATCAGAATTGGATATGCGTGTGGGCCAACATTCTGTTGTTAATGTCCGTGGCAAGGGAACGTATGCTGATGGTCAGTACAGTACGCTTCGTGCTCACGAAGATGGCACGTCGTTGAAAATTACTCGTCCAGGACGTGATCTGCA
>Ga0209542_10009045_pt1 | contig 18381 bp, 15 predicted proteins | sample RifCSPhighO2_01_FD_184028 | JGI IMG/M metagenome (GOLD analysis project Ga0209542, IMG submission 184028) | Soil microbial communities from Rifle, Colorado - Rifle CSP2_plank highO2_0.1 (SPAdes) (version 2) | ecosystem: Environmental > Terrestrial > Deep subsurface > Rock core/Sediment ...
CCAGGACCTCCTTCGCCAACTCATGTTTTGTGTGCATATTCATATGCACCAAGGGTATCTCATGGTTAGATTTTTCGTGAGGTCACGATACCTGCCATGGTATGATTTTTGGTGAGGTCATTCGCAGGGTTGCAATGACAGCGGCTTTTTGATAGACTGGCTCTCATATGAATTTACAAAAAGAGGCACATAATGAGCTTATTGAGGCGATGTTTAAAGCAGGCGCACATTTGGGCTACTCAAAGACTCGTCGGCACCCATCAGCAAAACCTTTCATTTTTGGCGCTAAAAACAATATTGAGATCATTGACTTGGAAAAAACCAAGGGATTTTTGACCGCGGTGACCGAATATGTGAAATCTCTCGGCCGTGAAGGAAAAAAGATACTTTTTGTCGGTACCAAGAACGAAAGCAGGGCTATCATCAAAGAAGGCGCTCTTTCTATCGATATGCCGTATGTTGAAGTGCGTTGGATTGGCGGAACCATATCAAATTTTCCACAGGTTAAAAAACGATTGCTTCACCTCGAGGATCTTATGCAGAAACGTGAGCGCGGTGAGTTGAGTATGTACACTAAAAAAGAAAAGCTTATGATCGATCGAGAGATCGAACGGCTTTTGAAAAAATTTGAAGGACTTTTGTCTATGAAAGAGCTTCCAGCGGCATTCTTCGTCATTGACTCAAAAAAAGAACATATAGCGATTAAGGAAGCACGTGACAAGAAAATTCCCATCATCAGTCTTTCAAGTTCGGATTGCGATATCAAAGAAGTTGATTATCCTATCCTTGCGAATGACGCTTCACTCTCAAGCGTCAAGTTTTTTGTAGATCAAATCGTCGCGGCGTATAAGGAGGGGAGACAAGGAGCTTAGTAGTCTCCTGATAGGTTTAATTAGGTTTAATAATATATCAGTGGCAAAAAATTGCCGAAGTACATTTATAATTATGATTACCACAGAACAAATAAAAGAATTACGAGACAAAACCGGCATTTCGGTTATGCAGTGCAAAAAAGCTCTTGAAGAAGCGGGGGGCGACCAAGAAAAGGCCCTCACTATTTTGCGAAGCAAAGGGAAAGAGATCGCCTCAAAAAAAGGGGAGCGAGCGTTAGGTGCTGGAGCGGTTGCCTCATATATCCATGCAACGGGAACCGTAGGGGTACTTTTGGAGCTTCATTGTGAGAGCGACTTTGTTGCTAAGAATGATGAGTTCAAGGCTCTCGCGTATGATATAGCGATGCATACGGCAGCACTTAATCCTAAATTTGTGAGCAGCGTTCATGTGAGCGATGAAGAACGTGCGAGTGCCACACAAATGTTTTCGGAAGAGGTGGCAAAATCGGGAAAACCAAAGGATATTCAAGCAAAAATGCTTGAAGGAAAACTCGGAACATATTTCAAGGAGCAGACTCTGCTTGATCAGCCATTCGTGAAGAATCCCGACATCACCATAAAGGGCATTATCGATGGCGCGATCCAAAAATTCGGTGAACGAATTGAGGTTGCGCGATTCGCGCGATTCTCGGTACTTGATCGCTAATACGAACATATGTACATCCTCTTATCTATCTTTGCCGTTTCTCTTGTGGGTACGGCGGGAATGATTTTCTATAAAATGATGTCGCTTCGCAATCATGAGCGCGTGGTTGCGCCGACACACTCTCTTGAGCATCACGTCGGCTCCTTCTTTAGGAGAATATCTCAACACATTGGTCTCTATATAAAAAAGTGGTGGAATGAAATCCTGGTGCCGTTTTTGATCGACATAGCGAGGGTTATAATGATCGCTTTGATACGATTATGGAGAAAGATTCGCGCGTCCATAAAAGCTTTCATCGATACTCGAAAGAAAACTGGGACAGGACAAAAGGGCGCGGTATCTTTTTTTCTTAAGGATATCTCGGAACATAAAAAGAATTTAAAAAACGGAAACGGGAATTAACACAAAAATTTTTTAGTGTATAATACCCAAAACGCCGGAATAGCTCAGTGGTAGAGCAACGCTTTTGTAAAGCGTGGGTCGTGGGTTCAAATCCCTCTTCCGGCTCAAATTTCCAAAGGCGAACGCTATTTTTACAGTGTTCGCTTTTTCTGTATAATGTGCTCATGGATAAATCTCAAGAACAAAAAACGCCTAAAGGACACCTCCATCCAATTACGACCACCATTCGTGATGTCGTTTCTATCTTCGGAGAGATGGGGTTTACCGTTGTCGAGGGCCCAGAAATAGAAAGTGAATACTACAATTTTGATGCCCTGAATGTCCCAAAAGATCACCCTTCGCGTGACATGCAAGATACTTTTTGGCTTGAGGGCGTAAAAGAAACCGTCCTTCGCACACACACCTCCGCAGTACAGGTTCATTATATGGAACAGCATAAACCCCCGTTCGCGATCGTCGTGCCGGGTCGGGTATTTCGGCATGAAGCGACGGATGCAACACACGAAGTGCAGTTCTATCAGATCGAGGGGCTTGTGGTAGGCGAAGATATTACACTCGCGCACCTTAAGGGAACACTTGAACTTTTTTTTAAAAAACTTTTCGGAGAGAAGAGTCGCATTCGTTTTCGTCCGAGCTTTTTTCCGTTCGTTGAGCCAGGAGTTGAGATCGATGTTTCCTGTTTCAAATGTGATGGAGAGGGGCTAAATCCCGCGAAGCAGGAACGCCCGACCGCCGCAGGCGGTTTAGGGTGTAATCTCTGCAAGCGCACAGGGTTCATTGAGGTGATGGGTGCCGGAATGGTCCACCCCAATGTGCTTAAAAACGCCGGGATAGATCCGAGAACATGGCGCGGGTTTGCGTTTGGAATGGGCGTTGATCGATTGGTGATGCTTAAATACGGCATTGATGATGTACGTCTCCTTTACGCGGGGGATTTAAGGCTTGTGGATCAATTTTAAATATATGGTTGTCTCATATCAGTGGCTAGAATCGTATTTCAAAGAAAAACTTCCTTCTCCCGAGAGCGTAAAGGAAACGCTCATCTTTCATGCGTTTGAAGTTGAATCGATGGAAAAAAGAGGGGATGATACGATTTTTGATATCAAGGTGCTTCCTGATCGAGCTCACGACTGTCTCTCGCATCGCGGTATCGCGCGTGAACTTTCTGCACATCTCAAAATTCCGTTAGTTGAGGAAAACTCCAATGAAGTTCAGGAACACAAAAAAACAAGCCGTCCACTTTCTATTGTAAATAACGAAGAAATGCTTTGCAGAAGATATGCCGGGCGAATAGTTGAACATGTCACCGTAGGCCCTTCCCCCGACGTACTTAAAAAGAGTCTTTTGGGTATCGGGCAAAAATCCATCAATAATATCGTTGATGCGACAAATTATGTGATGTTTGATATCGGCCAACCGCTTCACGCTTTTGACGCGGATAAGGTTATTGGGAAAATTGTTGTTCGAAAAGCGCACGAAGATGAACATATAATCACGCTTGATGGGAAGGATGTAGCGCTTGATTCGGAAACTCTTATCATTGTCGACGATGAAGGGCCACTTGCGATCGCGGGCATTAAGGGCGGTACGAAAGCTCAAATTACCGACGCCACAAAAACGATTATCCTTGAAGCGGCGAATTTTGCTCCAGGGGCAATACGAAAAACTTCTCGACGCCTGGGTATTCAGACCGATTCATCAAAGCGTTTTGAAAATGAGCGTTCGCCGGAAGGTGTGAAAGAGGCGCTCGAAAGAGTGACTGCGCTCATTCAACGCGTTGCGGGAGATGATCTGCATATTGGTGCTTTAGTTGATATATATTCCCGAAAGCCAAATTCTTACATTGTGGGTGTATCGATAGACGAAGTGAATGATGTTTTGGGAACGAATCTTTCCGAACATGATATTATATTGATATTAAAACGAGCTTCGTTTGAGCATCGTATCGTGAAAGATCCAATGGGGGAAATTTGCGGCGGCGCATCATCACTCGTTAATATTCTATATAAGCTTGGGGCGAGTATTACCTACGATGCACCTCGTATGTTCGACTGTTCGTCGCTCACTGCGTATCTTTTTGCGCAAGCAGGAATTCAAATTCCCCGCATGACGGTCGACCAATTTGTTTTTGGTGAAGAAGTTCCGGAAAAGGACATACTTCCGGGGGATCTCGTATTTTCAAATACCGGGAATGGGAAAATCCATAGCGAGAGTATCGAATGGATGAAGGGAACTGAAGTATCTTCCGGCGTGGATCACGTGGGGCTATATATTGGACACGGGAATATTATTCATGCGACACGGGTTCTTAATAGTGTGGTAATGGAAAAATTAGCCGAAAGTACGCAATTTAAAAATATTGTAGGATACCGCCGTATTCTTACTCGGTTACCACGATTGCGTGTGGTCATTCCCCACGACCGGCTTGACATACGTGTCAAGGAAGATTTGATCGAAGAGATAGGAAGAATTCATGGATATGAAAACATAAAACCCCGAGAACTTAACCTTGCGAAAAAGGATATTCTGGTCAATAAGGAATTTTATTACGCGAACAAAATTAAAAACATTTTGATCGAGGAGGGTTTTTCTGAAGTATACACATCATCATTTACGAACGAGGGGGACGTTGCGGTTCTAAATCCGATCGCGACTGATAAGGGGTTTTTGCGTGAGAATCTCTCCGAGGCAATGTTCAAAAGTCTTGAATTGAATAATCGCAACGCTCCGCTTTTGGGGGGTGATGTAGTGAAAGTTTTTGAGATAGGTACAGTATTTACAAAGTCCCTCGGGGAATATTCATCGCTTGCTCTCGGCGTAGCTCAAAAGGACGGGAAAAATATACTTGCGCCGGTACTTGAGAAACTGCCGTTCAAAAATATAGATTCATCTGCGGAGTACCGGGAACAAAACGGGAATACTGTCGTTCTAATAAATCTTACATTGCTTTTTGAAAAACTTATCCCACCGGATTCATATGAAAGCGAACTGGATACAAACAAGCAGAAAATTTCCTATCGTGCAATTTCGTCGTATCCGTTTGTCCTGCGAGATATTGCGGTTTTTGTCCCACCAAAAATTTCCGAGGAAGACATTACGAAAGTGGTGAAACTGAACGCCAGAGCGCTTCTTGTGCGCGACCCTAAATTATTCGATCGGTTTGAGAAGAAGAACAAAGAAACTGGAGAGACAGAAAAGATATCATATGCATTTCGATTGGTATTCCAATCCAATGAAAAAACACTCTCTGACGATGAAGTGAATGTGGTTATGGATAAAGTCACGAGCGTGCTCAACGCAAACGACGGTTGGAGCGTAAGATAAAAATATGAGAACGATTCTTCCTGTCCCGTATTTTTCGCAGAAAACCGATGTCACCGGTGAGGAATGGAAAGAACGCGCATGCGGGATCCTCTGTCTTAAAATGGTTCTTGATTTTCTTGGTGCGGAGACGCCCGAGGTAGATAATTTTGTTCAAAAAGGCGTCTCGCTTGGGGCTTATGGAGAGTGGGGGTGGCTTCATGCGGGGCTTGTGGCTGTTGCGTCTTCATTTGGTATAGATATGGAACGGAAAGAGTTTCGATCTAACGACACCAAAGAGGCGCAAAGACTTCTTGATGTGGGGATTAACGATATTATTGCGTCAATCGAGCATGAAAAACCCGTACTCATATCGGCAATCAAGAAATGGGTTGAAGTGAAAAAATTCCATATGATGGTTGTGGTGGGATTTGAGATGAACGAAGGGGTGCTTAAGGGGTTTTATTATCATGATCCAGATGCTTATACTTCAAGTGAAGGGAAGGATCAATTTGTGCCTATTGATACCTTTAAAAAGTATTGGCGCCGGATGGCGATTTTTATATAGTAGTTTGATACTAGAATCGTTCATCCCCAAGTTACATAGGGTACCCCTATGTAACCGATGTAAATCGGTGGCAGATGAGGTTAATTTGAGGCTTTATTTATAGGTAGAATTATACCCACCCAACGAGGAAAATCCCTTTTAATTTCTAGGGTTTTCTGATATCATAGACCTATAAAAAGTTACCGCCCGACTGGGCGGCACTGTTTGTTCTGAAGGGGAATTAAGGCTTAAAATAATGGCTAAAAACGAAGCAAAAAAAGATCAAAGAGAAGGACAATATGGCGCCGAAGAAATCGTCGTTTTGGAGGGTCTTGAGCCCGTGCGTAAACGTCCCGGAATGTACATCGGTTCAACGGGCGTTGAGGGGTTGCACCATCTCATCTGGGAAATTTTTGATAACTCACGCGATGAAGCGATGGGTGGTTTTGCGAACCATATTGAAGTGGCGCTTCTTCCGAACAATCGTATTCGAGTCGTGGATAACGGCCGCGGTATCCCCGTTGATATTCACAAGAAGACAAAAGTTTCGGCACTGGAGACGATCATGACTGTTCTTCACGCAGGAGGAAAATTTGAGGGTAAAAGCTATAAAGTTTCCGGCGGTCTCCATGGTGTTGGCGCATCGGTGGTGAACGCGCTCTCTGTGTATCTCGGGGCCCAAGTTCATCGTGATGGCGGTTTGTATATGCAGGAATATAGTCGCGGAAAACGCAAGGCCGCAGTCAAAAAAATCGGCACCACAAAATTTACGGGAACGGTTGTTGAGTTCGAGCCGGATGCGGAAATTTTCTCCGAAATCAAATGGAATTGGAATCAGATCGTAAGTCACATGCGCCAGCAGGCATACCTTGTGAAAAAATTACGCATTACCGTCATTGATGCGCGTGAATACGGGAAAAATATAAGTGAGAAAGCAGTATATCTTGCTGATGAAGCTCTTCCGGTGCCGAGCTTTACATTTTATTTTGAAGGAGGATTGGTGTCTTTGGTGATGCACTACAATAGATTACTCGTCCCCGTACATAAGAATATTTTTTATGTTGAAAAAGAGCTTGATGAAGTAAATGTTGAATTGGCGCTGCAATATGTTGATGACATCTCATCCCGCGAGCTTGCGTTTGCGAACAACACATATAATGCAGAGGGCGGAATGCATGTAACCGGTTTTCGCACCGCACTCACGCGTAAGCTTAATGATTATGCGAAAAAGAATAATATTTTAAAAGATGAAAAAGATAGTCTCACCGCGGATGATGTACGCGAAGGGCTTACAGCGGTAGTTTCCGTAAAACTCCGAGAAATTCAATTCGAGGGGCAAACAAAGGCAAAACTGGGAAGCGTTGAGGCGCGTGGGGCTGTTGAGCGGGTCTTTGGAGAAGGATTCGGTAATTTTCTTGAGGAAAACCCTGATGATGCGCGAGCGATACTTGGAAAGGTTATCCTTGCGTATCGTGCCCGAAAGGCGGCAAAAGCGGCTAAGGATAGTGTTTTGCGAAAGGGCGCCTTAGAGGGGATGACACTGCCAGGTAAGTTGGCGGATTGTCAAAGTAATGATGCAACAGAATCCGAACTTTTTATTGTAGAGGGAGATTCTGCGGGTGGTTCATCAAAACAGGGGAGAGATCGAAGGATTCAGGCGGTGCTTCCGCTCCGCGGAAAGATTCTCAATGTTGAACGCGCTCGCTTGGACAAAATGCTCGCGTCAAAAGAAATAAAGTCTCTCGTTATTGCACTTGGAACGGCAATTGGGGACACATTTGATATTGAAAAACTCCGTTATCATAAAATTATCATTGCAACTGATGCCGACGTGGACGGAGCGCATATCAGAACACTTCTTTTGACGCTCTTCTATCGATACTTCCGGCAACTGCTTGATGCGGGAAATATTTATGTTGCCCAGCCTCCACTCTATAAAATAAAGCGCGGAAAGGAGGTCATCTATGCATATTCCGATAACGAAAAAGAAAAAGTGCTCGGCAAAGATTTTAATGCCGAAGAAATTATTGAAGTGGAACCCGGAGTGGAAGAGGTGACGGAAGAAGCAGGTGAAGAAAAAGAAGAAGTAAAATCAAAAAAATCTGCCAAAGTCTCTATTCAACGCTATAAAGGTCTCGGAGAAATGAACCCGGAAGAACTGTGGGAGACGACCATGGATCCCGCAAGGCGCGTGCTTAAAAAGGTGACTATAGATGACGCACAAGAAGCTGATCGAGTATTTGATACTCTAATGGGTGAGGATGTAAGCTCTCGTAAATCATTCATCCAATCCAACGCAAAACTCGCGAATTTGGATATTTAGAAATTTAACGCGAGCGAAGCGGTGCACTTTAGTTTTCGTCAAATTTCAGCGGGGTTTAAACGTTCTTGATATTTCAAGAACATTTATGTAGACTCGTGAAAGTAAAAGATCACCCAATCTTGAAAGGAGGGGTTATGAAAGAAGTACTGTGTGATGTACCCGATATAATCGGCAAACGGGTTATCGGCGTTGTAAAAGTCGTGACTTCCGTCAATGATCCTGAAAAAATCATTTTTCAATTCAATGATGGAAGTAAACTCATATTCGGAAAAGAAGACGGATTTCCGGCGGGGTCGGAGTGGATAAATCGTGCTTCAGTGAAGTATGACGGGCAGATTATTGAAAGCCTGCTGTTTTGATTTTTAAACTATTAAAAGGGCTCGTTGAGCCCTTTTCTTTTTGTTATAAAAAAACGCCCGTGATTACTCATGGGCGTTTTAAGAAGGGATGGGGGTTCTCCATTGAAGCGAATTCTGCTCCGTGGAGTACGTTTTTTGCGTAACAACACTATCTCCAAACTTGTCGGCACAGCGAGTTGAGCAGTAATCCGTTTTTCCCTTCGAGGTATAGTCGTCTTCGTTGATTTTTTCGCCACAAGGGCATATATCATTGCGAAGGCACATAATACTACCTCCTTTTGTCCTGTGTACTCCTATATTAATAATATGCCCGCTATAAACATATTACCAACAGGTTATCCCCAACACCTATTATGTTGTTATTTTGCTTGTGTAAATACAATATGTCGCTACTTCGAAATTACCCAAAAGCCAATTTAGGTTGCTAAATATGGCAAAATAGAAAAAGCAACGACACGATAGGTGTGGGGGTTACCCACAGATTCTTGACTTTATGGTCTTATTGGAATATACTCTCTTTATCAAGACGAAAAAGGACCCGAAGGGTGTTGGTGCCCTAGGGGCCTTTTTCATTTTAGGTAAGATTTTACATTATCTAGATAATCAAAAGATTCTCCGCCTAATTCTTTATATAGAGAGGAAGCAAATTTTCTATTTGGGAATAATATTTTCTTAAATTTGTCTTTTGAAATAAGATAAATTATAAGTTTTTTATAATCTCCATCACCAGAGACTAATATTATTTTATCAAAACTACTGTTGTCTAATAGGTTTTTCATTACCTCAAATACTATATCCGTGTCAACGTTACCTTTCTTTTTTGATTTAGATAACTTGTGATGTTCTTTAAATAAAACAATAAAACCAGCTTTTTGTATTTCTTTATATAATTCATCGTTTTCGTCTTGGACATATCCTAAAAAATAATATGCTTCGGACACATTATAATTTTCCTTTAAATAAATTCTAAATTTAGATAACGTAACTTCCCATGCATTACCACATACACAATCCACAAGTTGTATATCTTTAAATTCTATTCCCAACTTAGTTGAACAGTCGCTACACTTAGTTGCGCCGAGGTGTAAATTTTGTCCATCAACGAAAGCGATATTTTGCTCAGATGTGTGCATAAAATTTCTCCCAATATGGCTACTTAGTAAGATTTATTTAAGGTTATTGAGAGCTCTTGATTTTTTCCGTCAAAATATCAACAAATTTTTTAATTTCTATCGCTCCAACACTTTCGCCATCACGGCTTTCAACGGTGATTGTTTTAGAGGATTCTTCTTTTTCACCGACCACCAACAGGTAGGGAATTTTCTTTATCTTGCCTTCGCGGATTTTTTTGCCGAGTGATTCATTTCTGCCATCCAGTTCCGCTCGAAAACCACTCTCGCGAAGCGTCTGCCTTACCGTTTCTCCATATGCATTGAATTTCTCGCTTATAGGCAAAATAAGCACTTGAACAGGGGAGAGCCACAAGGGGAACGCTCCGCCGTAATGCTCGATCATGACTCCCAAGAAACGTTCCGTTGATCCTAATATTGCGCGATGAATAACCACCGGCCGCGCTTTTTCACCCGAAGCGTTGGTATATTCAAGTTCAAAACGCTCCGGAAGATTCCAATCCAGTTGGATGGTAGAGAGCTGCCAATCTCTTCCCAAAACATCTTTAAATACGAAATCAAGCTTTGGTCCATAAAATGCCGCCTCACCCTCTTCTTCCTTGTATTTCCAACTGGTTCCGCTCACTACATTTCGTAAAGCATTTTCCGCTTTCTCCCATACCTCATCGTCACCGAGATATTTTTGTTTGTCTTTAGGGTCGCGAAGTGAGATACGTACCCAAAAATCATTAAGTCCAAATTTTTTATATACATTACCGATCATTTCAAGCATAAGCTTGATCTCTTCTTCAATCTGCGATGGTTCGCAGAACACATGACAGTCATCCTGCGTGAGAGAGCGTACACGCGTGAGCCCGGAGAGCTCTCCCGATTTTTCATAACGATAGTTGGTTGTTGTGGAAGTGTAGCGAAGCGGCAGTTCGCGATACGAATGTTGCTGTGTTTTGTAAAGTGTCATAAAGTGCGGACAATTCATCGGCTTCAAGTAGTAGTCATTCTCATCGATATTCATTGGTGGATACATTGCGTCATATTTATCCAAATGCCCGGATGTCTCATATAATTTTCCCTTCGTGATATGGGGAATCCAAATGGGTTGGTATCCACGCTTCTCTTGCTCTTCTTCAATATATCGTTCCACCAGTCGTCGCAGGATCGCGCCGTTCGGGTAAAAAAGCGGAAGCCCTGGACCAATGTCATCAATAACCGTAAAAATTTCCAAATCCTTTCCCAGTTTTCTGTGGTCACGTTTTTTCGCTTCTTCTTGATTTTTGAGATAGGTATCAAGTGCCGCCTTATTCTCAAACGCAAGCCCATATATGCGGGTGAGCATTTTATTCTTCTCACTCCCGCGCCAGTACGCTCCCGCTATGTGGGTGAGTGTGAATGCATCCGCATCGATTTCTTTTGTATTCTCGATGTGTCCACCTTTACATAGATCAATAAAATTGCCTGTCGTGTACGTCGTGAGCTTCTTCCCATCGGAAGCAAATTCCTCAATAAGTTCAAGCTTATATGGCTCCTCGGCAAAAAGCTTCCTCGCTTCATCGGCTGAAACCTCTTTACCTACAAAGGGGAGTTTCCCCCCGATGAGTTTTTTCATTGCCTTTTCAAAGCCCTTCAAGTCTTCGGGTGTAGGGGAGTAGTCTCCGGAGAATTCAAAGTCATAATAAAAACCGTTATCAATAACAGGGCCGATGGCAAACTTTACCCCAGGGTCTTTTTCGCGCACCGCCATTGCAAGGAGGTGTGAAAGGGAATGGCGAATGTTTGATAATTGCTCTTCACCTGCCCCGTTAGATTTTTTAGAGTCAGTATTCATGGTGTCGATGGAATGTTTTTATAAATTACATCTTATCCCCAATAAGGGTTGTATTAAAAATTCTAATGGGGTTCATAGGGGTAACTATAGCATTTTTCTTAAATTTTTATAAGGCTCTACCTTGGAGCTTTTAATGTCGAACCTTAAAACACCAATAGAAAATTATTCACTGTGAGTGCAATTGACTTTAAATATCACTTTATGATACCTTGTTGTTTGGACCATGTAAAAATGAGGTGATAAAGTGACCAAAGAAAGATTTGCGGAAATACTAAAGGAATATGAGTTCTCAGATAAACAGATTGAGATTTTGTGGGACAGTAGGCCATCTCATGTTGATGAGCAGAGACTGCGAGTGTCCGCAATAAAAATTGCGCCGATGAAAGATACGCTCGTGCAAGCGTAACCACGATCGTTCTAAATGTTAAAGAGCATGACAATTGTCATGCTCTTTTTTATGTATATGGAGGTTCACATGCCACGACAAGGTGAGTCCTTGCCGTGAGGGGTGTTAGCGGATGGTGGTGAAAAATTCAGACGCTATATCAACTGTCACGTATCATATAAAAATAGTCATGACTATTTTTATATGATACCTACTATAAATACGAACTAGTTTTAAAACTCCTTCACTTTTTCGGCGATAATGCTTTTTTCGCCGTTTTGTTCAGAAAAAGGGATAGATACCTTTTTCTATCGGCTAGTCATTAATCTTATCGCAAATGGCGTGAAATAGGATTTGAGATGAGCGGGGGAAATGGGGTGCGAAGAAACAGGCGCCACGAGAGAGTGTAACACCTCATCGAGTGTTTTAAGTTCTTCCGCGCGTGATTTCATATCGGGCAAATACATAATTTCATTCAAAATATTTTCCGCACGTAAAAGCGCCGCGCGCGCATAATCTTTGTCGCCGCGTTCCTGCGCAGAAATAATCCGCGAGGCTTCAGCGCCTAAATTTGCCATGAGAAATAATGAGGTGCGTGCGGTATTCATCCCGTTAGAAGTAGGACACGGACATGTGATGTCTCATATTATTAATAATACCAACCAAAATTAATGTATTTATCGTCAGCATATTTTTCGGACAGTATTCGTGACTTCTAACGGGATTCATATAATTTTTGAGTCAATAATCCACTTCATTTTTTCACGGATTTTTAGGTCTGAAACTTCCATATCAGTATTCCCCGCAGACGGGCGAATGTTGATGAGGGAAATGTATTCTATCCATGTGTCACGTGGGCGGTCGAGATATATGTTGAATCCCCAGATATTTTTTTGCTTTGAATCAAGCTCGATAAGTTTTTGATTTGCGTCAATGTGATATTCACCCCCGAATGCGACAACCTCTCTTTCAATATCTACAACGCCCTTGATCATTGTTTCATAAAATTCTTGAGCGACTTTTTTGAGATCCGCAAGAGATATTTCTTTTTCCACGATAACGATATTCATAATCTATATTATCCACCAGATTATCTTTGTTTACAACTCCTTCACTTTTTCGGCGATAATGCTTTTTTCGCCGTTTCGCTCGGAGGTTCTTCCTTTGATAGCGATACATTTTTCTTTCACGAGAATATTTTTAAATTCCGTGAACACTTTTGGGAAGATGACCACTTCGATCATTCCCGAAAAATCAGCGATTTTAAGAAATGCCATCTGGTCGCCCTTCTTGGTGACTACGGGTTTAACTTCTTCAACGATCCCGGCCGCAACAACCGAGAGTTCGCCTGCCAAACTTTTAATGCGCGCGATCGTCATCTCACGCTTTTCCAGTTTCTCGCGGTGCTCATCAAGCGGGTGTCCGGAAATGTACAATCCCAACAATTCTTTTTCCCACGCAAGCTTGTCATTTTTCTGAGCTGGTTCGGCCGGCTTTAATGTGAAGTTTTCCAAAGAATGGATTTCACTCGCGGTGCCAAAAAGCGTGTTTTGGTTCGCGCTTTCTTTTGACTGTTCGCGATTGAACGCGAGTGAGTCCTCTAAGTTGCCAAGCAATGATCCGCGCTCGCCCAAATCATCCATGGCGCCGCTTTTAATAAGTGCCTCAAGGGACTTTTTGTTGAGATTTTTGTGTTTGATGCGCTTCAGAAAATTGCCATATGATAAAAACTTCCCACTCTCTTGGCGTTCGTTTATGATCGCTTGCGCAATATCCGTACCGAGATTCTTGATGGTGAACAACCCGAATCGTATCTTATCTCGCCCGTCCCGCGCCGCGGGATCAGGGTCTTTTTCGTTGGATTTTTTTGAAGAAACGATAGTAAAGTCGCCAAAACTTTCATTGACATCCGGTGGTAGAACATCGATTCTCATTCGTTTACATTCGGTGATGATTTCGGCGATCTTTTCCACATCGCCCGAATCGGCGGTAAGAACTGCGGTCATATATTCCACGGGAAAGTTTGCTTTCATATACGCGGTTTGATATGCCACACGGCCATAACTTGCAGCATGCGCCTTGTTGAATCCGTATGCGGCAAATGGCTCTATAAGTTTCCATAATTCCTCTGCGTTTTTGGGAGTGATACCATTTCCGACAAAACCCTCAATGAGTTTTGTTTTTTCTGCTTGCATAACGGCGGGAATTTTCTTTCCCATTGCTTTTCGAAGTTTGTCAGCTTCAAGCCATGAATATCCAGCAAGGTGTATGGCAATTAAAAGAACGTCATCCTGATAGGTGACCACACCGTAAGACTGCGTGAGGATCTCTTTCATGCGGGGATCAATATATGAGATCGGTTCTGTGCCGTGCTTGCGCGTAATGTAGTGCGGAATATTTTCCATCGGTCCGGGACGATAGAGCGCCACCATGGCGTTAATGTCGTGAATGGTAGTGGGCTTCAAGTCTTTCAAATATCGTGTCATGCCGGAACCGTTCAGTTGGAAAAGTCCCATGGTCTCACCAAGTGCCAGCATTTCAAATGTCTTTTTGTCATCCATGGGGATGCGCTCAATATCAATATCGACATTGCGGAGTTTTTTTACCAAACGCACCGCGTCTCCCAATATCGCCAAGTTTCTAATGCCGAGAAAATCGAATTTTAAAAGACCGGCATCTTCAATGGCATGCATGTCATACTGCGTGATGATCTTTCCACCCTTTGGGTCAAGTTGGGTCGGGACATATTCGGAGAGGGGTGCGGGAGCGATAACGACACCGGCGGCATGAACCGAAATATGCCGCACGCATCCTTCAAGTTTTTGCGCGAGTTCAAGGATCTCCTTCACTTCCGGTTCCTTTTTGTACATATCCTTGAGCTCCGGAGTAATTTTCATTGCGTGTTCAATTGTCATAGGGAATCCTTGGGAGCCCATCGGAATAAGACGGGAAATTTTGTCGCCCACGATATATGGTTTTCCCAACGCGCGCGCTACATCACGTACGGCGCCGCGCGCCATCATGGTGCCGAATGTTCCGATCTGTGCGACTCGATCTTCGCCATACGTTCGTTTTGCGTATTCAATGACTTCGTCACGCCGGTTGTCGGCAAAATCCATATCGATATCGGGCGCGGATGGCCGCTCAGGATTCAAGAAGCGTTCAAACGGAAGTCCGAGGACAAGCGGATCAACGTTGGTGATTCCCAAAAGGTATGTTACCAACGACCCGCCCACTGATCCGCGAATCGCGGTCAAGATATTGTTCTCTCGCGCAAAACGAATAAGGTCGAACACTGCTAAGAAGTATGGAGCGAATCCCTTATCGTTGATGATTCCCAGCTCATACTCAATGCGATCGGTGACCTCCTTGGTCATCCCAAGTCCGCGTTTCTCTATTCCCGCATACGTGAGCTCCCGCAGTTTGTCCTCATATTTTTCTCCTTTCGCGATTTTGACGTCAGGGAATACCCAGCTCCCAAGTTTTAATTCTATGTCGCACATATCCGCGATCTTCATTGTATTTTCGACCGCCTCCGGGACATCCTTGAAATGTTTGAGTGCCGTTTTTGTGTCGATGAATTCAAAGTCTTCGTTTGCCATTGAAAAACGATTTTCATCGTTGAGGTCGCCATTCGTTTGAATCGCCAAAAGCGTTTCGTGCGCCTGTTTGTCGTCTAAGTGAAGATAGTGCGAGTCTTGCGTTCCCACCAGTGGAATTTTGAATTTTTTACCGAGCTCAATTATTTTTTTCCTCACTTCGGTGAGTCCGGGGACGCCGGGGTGATGCATTATTTCCAAAAAATAATTCTCCTTGCCGAAAATTTCCTGATGCTCTTTGATGACCTCCTCCGCGCGCGCATCGTTATTCGCACGGAGCGCTTTTGAAAGTTCGCTTCCAAAACATCCCGAAAGGCAGATCAATCCCTCAGAATACGTTCTGAGTATCTCCTTATCCATGCGCGGTTTGTAGTAGTACCCCTCAATGTGCGAAAGGGTGACCAATTTGATGAGATTTTTGTATCCGGTCTCATTTTTCGCAAGAAGGGTCAAGTGGTACCGTTCGGCATCAACGCCGGGAGTTTTACCGTGTCGGGAACCGTTTGCGATATACGCTTCAACGCCGATGATGGGTTTTATGCCGTGAGATTTGCATGTTTTATAGAATTCAATGGCGCCATAGAGGTTTCCGTGGTCGGTTAGCGCAAGGGCGGGCATCTCATATTTTTTTGCCAGTGCCACCATTTCGTTAATCTTTGAGAGACCGTCCAAGAGGGAATAGTGGCTGTGGGTATGTAAGTGTATAAATTTTGTGTCCATAAATATTAACAAGAATGAGTATCTGCCCCGTAGCTCCGCCGCAGGCGGATGGTATCGGGGTGAAGGTGTATGAATGGTGAAGGCATAGTGTGTATTCGAAGATTATATCAGAAGAAAAATGGAAATGCGGGAAATTTGACAGCTTATATATTTCATGCTATTAATTATAAAGAGCATAACAACGATCATTGACTATTTTACACGCTGAATCAAATGAAAATGGAGGTATTACATGTTTACCCGATTGATTGAACTTGTACCACTGCGTATAATTGGAGTTATGGCACGCAGAAAAAGAATTCTTAACGTGAAAGAGGGTCTCGCACAAAGTTCCTTTAATTTGAAGCTTGATGTACCAAAGCGCAAGACCAAAAATTCAGTCATTGTGGCAACTATCGGCCTCGTTGGTTCAGGGAAGAGTTCGGTTGCGCAAGAGCTCGCTCGGCATATTGGCGCAACTATCATCAGAGGAGATGACATTCGTGTTGAGCTTCGTAAAAATGGCAGCGGATATGAGCGAGCGTGGGTGATTGCCGAAAATGTTGCAATAGGAGTGGCGGAGTGTGGTGGCAATGTTATTCTTGACTCGGATTTTGTGGACGCCAAGAAACGGGCAAGTGTCCGTGAACGGGCACGAAGAGCGGGGACGCACCTCTTTTTCGTTCGTACCACATGTGACTTTGATGTAATGTCACAGAGAATTCGAGAAAATGATCCAGGCGAATTTTTCAACCTTGCCACATCAAATTCGACAGCAAAAGATAAGGGGAGGGATGTAAAATTTCGCGAAATGGACCGCCGTAAACCGCTTCATTATCGTTGGATTAACGAAGGTGGTGGCAAATGGGTTCTTAAGAAATTTCCATTCGCTATTTTTGCTGAGATTGATACAACAGATTTCGATTCATGGAAACACAAGGTTGAGCAATATTCCAAGCGACTCATAGCGAACTAGTCGTGTATTCGTAAACGGCTTTGGTGATTACACTAAAGCCGTTTTTTTGTGCTTCATTGTATAATACAAAATATCAATACATAAGAAAATGAAGCCATTTATACACACTCATACTCATGTTGTGGGAATTGACGAAGCGGGGAGGGGGCCACTTGCAGGACCGGTGGCGGTCGGCACAGTTTCAGTGCCGTTTAAACGACTCAAAGAATTTACCTCACTATTTAAGGGTGTAAAAGACTCAAAAAAACTTTCCGCACAAAAGCGTGAGTTGTGGTTTGGAAAAATTGAATCTGCTCGCGAGACGGGTATTTTGAATTTTCGCGTATCATTTTCAGGTTCAAGCACTATCGATAAAAAAGGAATCAGTGTTGCCATAGCAGAGTCTGTTGCAAAAAATCTACGCCTGCTCAAATGTTCCCCAAAAGAAAGTCTTATTCTTCTTGACGGAAGCCTTCACGCGCCCAAGCAGTACACTTCACAAGAAACTATCATTCGCGGTGATGAGCACATCATGATCATTTCACTTGCTTCCGTTGCCGCGAAAGTGTTGCGTGATCGATTGATGGATAAATTTTCAATTGAGTATCCCAATTATGGATTTGAGGAACATAGGGGATATGGAACCAAAATGCATTTCAAAAAAATACGAAAATATGGCCTATCTAAAATACACAGAAAAAGCTTCCTTAAAAATATTGGACATATTAAGAACAGTAAGGTATAATATAAAACAGATTTGTCCTAAAATCGCTGCAGAAAAACAAGGAGATTTTTTGTGAAATTATCATGTCAATACAAATGGAAGAATAAAGTTCTGCTTTACCTTTCCCCCACGGGAGAAGAGGAAAAGTTTAATCCCGCGTTGGTGTGCGCGCTTAAAAAAGCGATCCAAACCCACCATGGGCTTAAACCGCAAAAGGTTGAGGGAGGAGTTAAAAATGTAATTTTATACTATTCGAGGCCCGTCGACAAAGCTCCGGATACACTCGCTCAGTTCGGCAGAGAATTCCTGTATCGACACGCGCACATACATTCACACTCACATTCATGCATTGAATGTAAAAAACGGATGGGCGACTGTGAAGTCGTTCGAGCATGTCACGCGGCCGTTTCATAAAACATCCATCGAAAGAATTTAAAACCCTCCCTTAAACAAGGAGGGTTGTTTAGTTCCCCTTCAAGGGTGACACTGTTGATAAGTAAAAATGATACTTTTCGATCGGTATCATGCCGTTTAAATATTTTCCAAGATGAATGCGTTCGTAATTGTAGAAGCGAATATATTCTTTTAGCGTTTTCC
>Ga0209542_10009047_pt1 | contig 18379 bp, 15 predicted proteins | sample RifCSPhighO2_01_FD_184028 | JGI IMG/M metagenome (GOLD analysis project Ga0209542, IMG submission 184028) | Soil microbial communities from Rifle, Colorado - Rifle CSP2_plank highO2_0.1 (SPAdes) (version 2) | ecosystem: Environmental > Terrestrial > Deep subsurface > Rock core/Sediment ...
CAACAACTGTTACGCTTTTTGTAGGCACATCTAGAGATTTTCCTTTTGGCTTAAATATGCTAATTCCCTGTTCGCTTTTTGTAACCACAACATCAGCTTTATAATAATCGGCAAGAGATTTACCCGCAGAATAAAGATCTTTTGCCCCAGTCATTTCCAAGGCTTCTTTAAGGTTTGGAGCAATTACATCAACCCCTCTGAAGAATTCTTTATTTTTTGGCTTAATATCTGCAAATATTGGTTTCCTGAATTTTTTTGCAAGTTTTATAATAGATTGTGCTAAGTTAAGAGAGAATAATCCTTTTGCATAATCCGAAAGGATAATTCCATCACATAACTTGACCTGTTTCCTAACTAAATCCAGCAGTTCTTTTTCTTCGGAAGCATTTAAACTTGAAGTATCTTCGGTATCAAGACGAATCATGTGCTGATATTTTGCAACCAAACGTTCTTTTTGTATTGTGGACCTTTCTGAAATTACTAATATGGCTTCTGTATTAATATTTGCTTTTAAAAATAACTCATTAAGTATCTTAAAACCATAGTCATCTCCGACAATGCCTGCTAGGCTAACTTTTGCTCCCAATGAAGCCAAATTATTTGCAACATTTCCGGCTCCTCCTAAAACATAATCTTCATCGGTTTTATTAAGAATTGGAACAGGAGCTTCTGGGGATATTCTTGTAACATTTCCATATATATAGTGGTCAAGCATTACATCGCCTATAACTAATACCTTTTTTTTCTTAAACTGCTCCAGTACATTCTTGCTATTGGTTTTTACCATATTCTGCGTATCTTTTATGTTTTGCTAATCCTAAAACGAAGTTCTGGATCAAAAACCCACTTTCGCTTGCTTATATCATCATAGTAATGAAGAATCTTTAGACGATAAAAGATTCCAAGTGTATCAATAAATGTATTAAGAATAATAGGAAGTAAATTTTGTGAAACAATACTCCCTTCAAACTTATGACGGACTTCAATAGGGGCTTCAAATATTTTTTTGTATCCCAGATAATATGCAATAACGAGAATTTCAATATCAAACGCAAATTTTTTCACAAGGAGTCTGGGCAAAACGTCTTTGATAACCTCACGTCTGAAAAACTTCATACCAACTTGCGTATCTCGAATGTTGAGTCCAAAAAGGAACCGTATGTAAAGTTGCGAGAGAAAGCTAAGAATCTTTCGATCAAAAGGATATACAACTTTTGATACAGGATGACGTTTGCTTCCAACAATAATATCGGCGTTATACCACTCGAAGTGCTCAAGAAGCATCGAAAGTCCATTAGGATTAAGATCCATTCCGGAATCAATAAAAGCTATAATGTTTCCCTTTGATCGAACCATGCCATAACGAATTGCATACCCTTTACCCCGATTGTGTTGATACCCAAAAACTTTTATTACCGGAGAAGCAAGCTTTTTTGCTCGATCAAAGGTATTATCAATATTACCATCTACGACAACAATCATTTCAAATTTATAACGAAGTTGATTAAGTACTTTCTCTATTCTTCGAATATCTCGCGCGATTGTTTTTTGCTGCTGAAATGCTGGAATAATTACAGAGATAAGTTTATTTATGCTTCTTTGTTTTTGTATCATAGACATCAAGCATAGCAGACTTCTCACCCGCAGTGAGTTTCCAGTAATATAGCAAAAGTATCACAAGAAGTAAACTTACCATACTAAGAGAAATAAGTATAATATCTAAAAACGTCTTATGGTAGAACCATATAAGAAGGGCTTGTAAGCCTGCTGTTATAAGGATTGGTAAGAAAACTTTTGTCTTATTAATTGATAAGTAAAAATTATTAAGCACCATAAGGAGTGAATAGATCGTAATAAAAATACCAAACAAACCTAGGTATGGAGCAAGCAGTATAGCACTTTGATTTTTGCTAAAGATAGATATCACAAAAGCTGGAAAGAGAAAGTAAAAAGCAACAATTGCAATCGAAGAGATAAAGACAAGCAAAAGGGATAATCGAAAAACTCCATGATAATTTTCATGCTTCGTGTGCTTTTGAACAACTAGCGGAAACATAACCATGGTGATTGGAGCGGAGAAAAAGAAGATGACTTTTCCAATTAGAGAAAGTGTCGCATAAAGACCTGCAGGTTCGGGAGCAAAAAAATGTTTCACAAGTAAAATATCAGTATTAATAAATAAAGTAAGCCCAAATGTCGCTAGCGTTGCGGGAATACCATAATTAAAAAGGCTTTTGAAGCTCACATGTGGCATATTTATCCCTCTTTGCAAAAGGAAAGAAAGAGGAATGAAGCTCAAAAGATAGGGAACGAGCCCTCCGATAAAAACTGCCCAAACCACACCTCCAACCGAAAAACCTAACAATACAAATAACACTCCAAAGGCAAGTCTTAGAAACGATCCAAGAGTTGAGGAAAAGGCAATAAAACTAAATGCCATCTTTGCCTGAAGAAGTGGTTGATTCGCAATGCCAATAAATCCCATAAATACCATGAATGCGATGATCAAAATAAACGAATGATTAGGAATGTTAAGAAAAGAAGCAATTTGTTTTGCACTAAGGATATATGCAATAAAAACAATCATTCCTATAAAAAGCGACGGTTTTGTCACTTTGAGGAATAATCCTCGAACACGATCAAAATCTTTCTTTGCAAAGTAGGATGCCGAGAAATAAACAAGTGTTGGGACAACTGCCCCAACTGGTTGGCTTGAAAGCGTAAAGAGCGAGGTAAGACTTGCTAAAATACCATACTCGGAGGAACTTAAAAGGTAACGAGTCATAACAAAATTGAAAATGAAATTAAAGATATTGCCAAAGAATGAACCGAAGAAAATAACAGCGCTTCCAGCAATGAGCGGATGTTCTGTGATGATTTTAATTCGTTTTTTCATACTTATGCAACGAAATATTCTTGGGTAAAAGCGCCCTTAGCAAGATTAGCAAAGCAATATGTATTGCTAAAAATAGATCTCTTACTACTATTAATTCATGGAGAAAAGGCAGAGAAGACAGAATTTTGTCAATATTCTTAATATCTTTTACAATAATTTTTTCTTGTTTATAAGCAGGGACTATTAATGAAAGAAGTCTAATTTTAAACATTAGGAATTGAAGAGTTTCCTGACATCTTCCCAATTAAACAAGGATCCGTCAGGAAACTTTATTTGAGCATTGCTGTATGGGATTCTGCTCTCTTCTTGGGGATCATACAGGGCTGTTGGAAAATTAAGTAAAACCGCCGGTGTTTTAGAAACAACCATAAATCCGTGCAATGTTTTTTTGGGAATAAGTAAAATACATGGATCTTGATCCGCCTGCATATGAAAAAGATTTAAAAGACCAAATGTTTCGGAATTTTCCCTGCTATCTGCAACTGCCGTAATAATTTCTCCATATGCAACTATAAACCTATCCTCCTGATTTGGGTGATAATGCCAGACATCTTCATCTCGAGCAATTCCCGGCTGAGTTACAGAATAATATTGCATAAAAAATTCCCGATCCTTTCCATAGATGTCCAGCCAATCTTTTCTTAGAGTCTCTACCAAAGTCCCGGAATCATCTCTATTCACTTTTAAGGGATACAACAGAACGTCTTTGATCAGTTTTAATTTTTCTTTATTTCTAAGACTAATAAGTTCTATCATTATGATAAATTATACAACATAGAAACTATTTTTGCTTCGCAGAGAAGGGATAATAAGCAATAAGAACTATGAGAAGAATTGATGTAATTATTATAGAAATATTTATGATTTGAAATAAATCTCTATGAAATAGTATTATGAGAAAAATTTGTAAAATAGCGGCAATCATAACAAAAAAAGAAACTATTTTCTTGTGGATCGATAAATAAAAATTTGCAAGAAGTGCGCAGAGAGAATAAATGCCAATAAAAACTCCAAAAATTCCAATAAGCGGGACGATTCTCAGATACTGATTGCCAAATAAAATTCTCACCATGGATTCTGGAAATAGATAATATATGGCGATTAGTACTAGGACAATTATTGCGGTGAAGACAAAACTAGTGAACATAAGGTGCTGAAATTTTTTTCCAACTGCATGTTTTTCCGAAACAAGGGGAAACATAACAATAGTAATAGGTGAAGATGCAAAAAATATTACTTTTCCTAAAACCGACAGGGCCGCGTAATAGCCTGATTCAACATTCGGGAAGAAAAATCTGACAAGAATAATATCTGTTGTGAATAAAGAAGTAAGACCTAGGGTAGTCAAAAAAACAGGGATAGAATATTTAAAAATATTTCTGCTTTCAGTAAATTTCTCAAAACTCAACTTTTCTTTTTTTACAAAATAGGATGCAACAAGATAGCTACCCATTACCGAGGCAACAAGAGCAAAATATGCTCCAATTGCCTTGAATCCTAGAATTACCAATATAACAGCCAAAATAATTTTGCTTAGAACCTCTATAGCATTTGCTACAAAAAAAGGAAAAAATTTAAGAAAACCCTGCAGCATGCTTTTTGTTAATACGGAAAAGAGTCCTATAAAAAAATTGATGCCAATAAAAATAGGGAATAATATAGACGGGAGATGAAGCAAGGAAATAATGATAGGAGAAAGTAATAAGATAATTAGTGTTGCAATTAATCCAAAGATAAAAAGATTTTTACGAAGATAAAAATAAAATCCGGATATCGATTTATAATCTTGTTTTCCTTTATAAGCAGAAACAAATTTAACAATAATAAGAGTAAGAGTCATAAAAGGAACCGAAAGGATATATAAAAATGAAATAGTACTTTCTAAAACTCCGTAAGATTCTGGACCCAACATTCTCCCCATTAAAAGATGATAAAAATAGTTACCGGCATTGAAAACTCCCGTTGCCAAAAAAACCAAAATGCTTGCATTGAAAAATTCATTTCCGGTAATTTTTTTGATACTATTTAACAATAGATTCATAAACTTTCACAGTTTTTTCTGCTGTTTTTTTCCAGAAAAATTTACTCGACTGCTTAAGTCCCGCAATGGAAAGCTCTTTTCTTAATTTTTCATCTTCAAAAACTTCTGTTATGTCTTTTGCTATTTTGTCTGAATCATATGCATCTGTATAAAAAGCTGCATCCCCTGCTACCTCCGGTATTGATCCTTCTTTAGTTGTTATAACAGGACACCCGCATGCCATTGCTTCAAGAATCGGCAGTCCAAATCCTTCATACAAACTTGGCATCACAAACACGGTTGCCAAATTATATAATGCTACTAATTCTTCTGTTTCTACAAAACCTGGAAGAATAATATTTTTATCTTCTTTAACATTATTGTGTACAGTTATCAGATCTCGATTCCAAGGATTTTTTTTATCAAAATCTTCTGATACAAGAGCTTTTCCTACCATAACCAGTGGAATCCTTGATTTTTTTGCCGCATCTACTAATCTTGGAAGATTCTTATTCCATGTAACATCGCCCACGTATAAAGCGAATTTTTCCGGCAACCTGTACTTCTCCCTCAAATTTTGAATTATGAATTTTGAATTATGAATTAGGCGGAAGCTTTCGTCTGCTGCAAGAAAAACTACGTGAATTTTTGTCGCAGGTATACCTGTGTACTTAATAATGTCTTTTTTTGAAGACATCGAATCTGTAATTATCGAATCCACTCCCTTAAGCAAAGACTTTTGCATAAACCACTTGAAACTCCCCTTTATTCCTTTTGGGAAATATTTTGGAAAAACCAGAGGAATTAAGTCGTGAACGGTAACAATAGTTTTGTATCGATTAAATAGCGGTAGCGTAAGAAGGAAGGGCTCGAAGTAAGGATACTGGACTAAATCTGTATCTTTGGATAATTTTTGTCCACGGGTAAAGAAAGTATACTTATTATCTGGAAAATACTTAATCAACGATTTTTTCAAATTAGTAATATAAGAACCAACCCCTCTTACTCTATGACTAACTAGACTCTGATCATCTATTGGTGACGTGTCTATCGCTATTTTCATTTTCTCATTATACCAATTATACTTTTTCTTCCAAAAAATACTAACAGTAATACCGATATAAAAAAAAGGGTGTCAGAGGCTATTCCAACGTAGGTATCGGAAAAAATTAATTCAACTTTATGTCTCCCGCTTGGTATTTTGATGAGCATCCTTCCATTGTAATTATCAACCTCTTTCTTTTTCCCATCAACTAAAGATACCCAGCCAGGAAAGTATGCGGTGTTAACAATAACTTGACTATCTTCCTTAGCATTGATCATTAATTTATAAAATTGAGGCTTAATACTACCTATTTTAATAGAACCCGATCCTTTAATAAATTCAAATTTATCTTTTCTTTTTGAGGGAATAGCATCTAGCCATTCTGTATTAAAAGAATTTCCAGGACTATTTGTTCCATCGGTAAAATTAGATCTCATTAAATAGTGCGAATCGGTTCTTTTGTGATAGTAAGGCGCCTTTGCATATTCTAAGCTAAGTAATATCGATACTATTATGAATAGTAAAGCAAAAAGATTTCTCATCCATCCTTTTGAAAAAACACTAACAATACCTCCTCCCAAAAATGAGGCAATTAAAATTGTAAGACTTAAAAATCTCCATGGAAATTGGAAATAATTAAAAAAGGGAATATTATCCCAGAACCAAGATGAATAAGGGGTCATTAGGAAGACAGTTGCGAAAAACCAAACTACGAAAAAGGTTAACAAACCTCTGTTCTTTTTATTTTTTACAAGCACTATAAGAGAAACTAAGACTGCCAAAATATTTATTACTCCAATTTGAAATGACATTTGGTTTTGAATTTCCTTACCTGAAAATCCATAACCCCACGATGGAATTATTAGCTGATAAATTTCCGGAAAATGCTGCTTTAGATCAAATATCTGAAGACCTACTACATATTTACTCTCAAAAAGTGCAGGCAGCCAAAAAGGAGAAGACAGTCCTAAGCCAAGAAACAACACTAGAATTAAATTCTTAAAATATTCTGTTTTACTTCTTTGAGAAATTGATAGGAAAAGACAGTACGAAATAAAAAAAACAAAAAACAGAAGCGCCAAGATATTATGAGAAAGAATAAGAAGACATAATAAAATTGCTGAAACCAAAAAGAAAACAGGGTTTTTATTTTTTGAAAATTGCGTAAAACTCCACAAAAGTCCCGGAAACAATGCAAGGCTCCACACCTCCCCTACGGATCCCCTTACATATATATCGACAAAATGATACGGAGAAAAGGTATAAAGAATGGACGATACAACAGCACCAAGATCTTTCCAAAATAATCTTGACCATAAGTAGAAAAAAATTGCACCTATAAAACTTGCAAAAATCATATTCAACTTAAATGAATCTATAAAACTAAATCCCAAAAGATGGAAAAAAGAAGCAATATAGTTAGGCAATGGATAAACATAGTTAAAAAGTGGTATGCCGAAGCCATTATTAAAATCAGGTGCCCAACGGGGATACAGAATTCCGCTTTCTAAAACTTTATAGAATTGATGAAATCTTACTACGTGATATTCTCCATCATGCGTTGGAGGAAGACCCGAGGAAAAAAGCGAAATAATCGAAATTAGTGTTATAAAAAGAACAACCGATATTCCCCAATATTTTAAACATAACAATTTTATTACCTTCATAGAATACTTTTTTTATTCACTTTTATTACTTGATACAGAAAGACACAAGCAGGGGGAAATAACATAAAGAGAATTTTTATAAAGGGGGTAGGATCAGAATATGTGCCAAAATACATATACGGAATATAGCTGAGCATAAGCCCAAAGGTAAGTCCGATATAAAGATAAATTAATTTGCGCTTTTGAGGAATAAGCACAAGAAATGTTAGAGGCCATATAGTATACCACGGATAAATTTCTTCTCTTAGGAATGAGAGAATAAAAATAGCAAACATAGAAAAAAAGGCCAATAAATAAAACCTACTCCAATCAATTTTTTTATTTTTTGCATACTGAAGAATGGTTAGTAAAAAAAGCGGAACCAAGAATAGCGTTGCATATTTTATAAATACAGAAAGAATTAAAAAAATGACCGCAAGAAAAATTCTTTTATTTCTTAGAAAATAAATAGCCAAAAGCGCAAAAAACATCATTACTACGTCATTGTGACCGCTTATGAAAGTTTCTATAATAACCAATGGATTTGCAGCAAATAGTACCACAGATAATTTATTTTTTGTAAGCTTCCACATTAAAAAAACAAGTCCTAAGTAAAATAACCCTGCAAATAATTTAAACATGAAAATAGAAACAAGATAATTTCCAAGTGAAAGTAGATAAGGAATTCCGGAAATAAATGTCCAAAATATTCCATAAAGTGCTAATTTATTCGCTGCACGAGTAAACATTAAGGTAGGTTCACCAATAAAATCAATAGGCATAACAAGATAAGGATTTTCGTGATAGTAAAATAAAACTTTTGAAGTTGCAATGTAATTGAATAAATCGTATGAGAACATAGCCGGATAGGCAAAGACAGGAATAAGAAGAAGCATAATTATCTTTTTAAGCTTACTTAAGTTTGGAAAAATTAAATTATAGTTTTTTATTAAAAAAATATATATTCCAAAAAAAATAGAAATTAAAAGAAAATATGTACCAGCTATCAAGGAACGATGCTGTCCATCAAATCCTTTAAGGGGAGAAGAAAAATACATAAAATTAGCATCAACAAATAAATAGGAAAAAAAAGTTAAAGCAATAAGAATTGCTGCGTATCCAGCAAAGAGAAATCTTTTCATAAATATTTTTTTCGAATATTTTTTGAAGTATTAATCAGAGAGCGGATTTTAAGATCTGAAGACTCTGTTTCTTCGGGAATCCATAGAAAATTTTCTGGCGTTGATTTTTTTAATTTGTCTAGCTCTTCGATATGCTTTAGTCCTTCTTGCCTAAGTATTTTTCGTTTTTCCGATATATCTTTTCCTTCTTTCTTTGCGGAAAGCAAATAGGGATAAATTTTTTCGAAATATTGATTGGACAAAAGAAGAGCTTCATAAGCCAGAAGATATTGCTTATATTCGAATAGGGTTTTTGCCTGAACTAAATATTTATCGGAAAGTCTTTGATAGTAATTTGATTTACCAAAACTACCAAAATACCAAAAGTAAGATACTTTTTCTATAACTCGATTAACTGTATAAAACTTGTTTCCGGGCATTTGTGAAGGATACGGAAGAACATAGACTGATTGTGCAAAAATCTGATTATTAATTAATACGAATAGAATAAATACGAAAAGAAAAACTTTTGATACTCTTATCATTAACCGTTGCTTTTGTTTTTTTTATGCCATTGCCATGCAGTCTTAACAATAGTTTCTAAATCTGAATATTTTGGATTAAATCCCAATTCTTCTTTTGCTTTTTTGTTGTCTGCATAAATAATTGGAGGATCGCCAAGCCTTCTTGGTGCTATTTTAATGGAAAAATTAATTCCGCTTATTTTTTTAATCATATTCAAAACTTCAAGATTTGAATATCCTATTCCGGTTCCTAAATTAAAGCTGTCGCTTTTATTTGTTTTTCCAAGTTTTTCTATTGCAAGAATATGCGCATTAGCCAAATCTTCAACATGTATATAGTCTCTGATTACAGTCCCGTCTTTAGTTTCATAATCGTTTCCATAAAGTTCGAATTCAAACTCCCCTAATGCAGCTTTTATCGCTCTTGGAATTATATGAGTTTCTGGATTATGATTTTCTCCCAAACTATTATCAGAGAAAGCGCCCGCAGCATTAAAATATCGCAAATTTATATGTTTTATTCCATAAATCTTATCGTACCAATACAAGATTTTTTCAAAAGCTAGTTTTGATTCTCCATATACGCTCTCCGGAGATTTTTCTGCATTTTCCGTAACAGGAAGGATTTTGGGAGTTCCGTAAATTGCGCAGGTTGAAGAAAAAACTATATACTTTACATTTCTTTGTTTCATGAATTCCAGAAGATTAATTCCTCCCAATATATTATTCTGGAAATATCTAAATGGCTGTTCCATTGATTCACCTGCCAAAGCCAAAGCTGCGAAATGAATTACGGCATCGAAATTTTCATCTTTAAACCCACTATTAATATCTTCTTTATTCAACAAATCACCTACAACCAATTTTGATGAAACATTTTCCTTATACCCACCTTTTAAATTGTCAAAGACGACAACCTCATAACCCTTATTTTGAAGAAGTTTTGCAGTTACACTTCCTATATATCCAGCTCCACCTGTCACTAATATCCTCATGATTTTAAGTACTTAATATATGATACAGGAAATCGTAGCGAAGAAAAAAGAGAAAAAACAAATCCCGGCCAAAGATCCATAAATCCTTTATGCCTAAGATAGGTAACCAAAAACCAATATGTAGGTTTTAAAAAAACAAATCCCAACCCATACAAAAATTTTTGAAATGTGCTCTTATTTTTAAGTTTATTTTTGGTCTGACTTGAGATAAGATCAATATATCTATTCCATTTTGATATATACTCAGAAAAATTTTTATAGGGATAATGCAATAACGCTTCATCTAGGTACTCCACTTTACCATCTACTTCCGCCTGCTCATGGACATCTTTTTGCGGAAGCCTTCCCTTGCCTTTTTTATAGAGTCTTAAAGTGTAATCTGGATATTGTCCACCTTTCATTAGAAATCGTCCCAAAAACCAATTTTTTCTGGGAATCCAATACCCGTTTATATTGTTTTTCTTATTTATTTTGGAAACAATTTCTTCACTAAGTTTTTGTGTAACTCTTTCATCTGCATCCAACTGAAGCACCCAATCACAAGTTGCCATATCAATCGCCATTTGCTTGTTTATATGAAAATTTGGCTTGTTTGTTGTAATTTTAATTTTTGCACCAAATTTTCTTGCAATTTCAACAGTTTTATCTTTTGATGAACCATCAACTATTACTATCTCATCAGCGATATCTTTTATGCTGGCAAGACATGAAGGTAAATTTTTTTCTTCATTATATGTTGCCAAAACTACCGATATTGTCTCTTTATTGTTCATTTTGATATTATACTTCTTTTTTTATTTTAATGACCCAAATACTAAATATCCAGCCGATGATGTATCCGATACTAATAAATGAAATTATGTCCGAAAATAATCTTAACTTTGTCTCTTTATATATTGCCTCGACATTATAGCTTCCGGCAGGTAATGAGAAGAGCATTATTCCTCTATATGTTTTGTTTTGAAATTGAACATCCAATTCTTTATTGTTTGCATATATTTCCCATCCCGGAAAATAAAGTGTGTTTTCTCTAAACAAAGTATTTTTCTTAACATCAATTTTATATTTATGAAGTGTTGTTTTTCTTTCAATTTTCTTTATTGTGGCGTCACCATCAACAACCTCCAAATTTGCATTGGGCCTTTTTTCCATAAATCTCACTGACCATATAGGAGCACTTTCTCCGGTATCTGTTGTGCTCTTATAGATACCGCTAAAAAAACTTTCTTCCTTTTGTAAAAACCCATTTGCATGCCAATAATCTTTATTTATTGCAAATAAGCCTACAAAAAATAATAGCAAAGCTATCATTTTGTATTTATTGGAAATTAAAGATAATAAGATTCCACCCATCAATGCGCTCAAAAAGACAGTAACGGAAAGAAGCCTCCACGGGAATTGAAACTTCTGAAGCGTTGTAATTGCTTGCCAAATTGGATCAGAGGAAGATGTCATTAAAAAAAGTGTTGCCCAGAAAATGAAAAAGCTTCCTAGAGTTAATATCCAAAGTTTATTTTTATTTCTATGTAAAATGTATATCGAAATAATGCTTCCTAATATGCCAATCCAATGTATAAAACCTATTTGTTTGCTAAGAGCTATTGTTCCTCCATAGCTCCACTCTGATATAAGAAAATCTTTCCACATTACAAAACTTCTTGCGTATTCCTCTCCTCCGGTAACAATGTCCCTAAGTGTATACTTCCCTTCCATAAATGCCGGTATCCAGAAAAAAGCAGAGATTCCAAAGCCCAAAAATATTAAGTATGAAGTATTAAGTATGAAGTATTTTCTATTGAAACATTGAAAGATTAGATAAAAAATGTGTATCACTATCAAAGGCAGAAACATAAGCGTTATTGCATTATGAGATAAAATAATACCAGCTAATGAAAGTGATCCCCCCAATACATACCAATAGGAATAATTTTTAGAAAGCTTAATCAGGAAATAAAATATTAGAGGTGGAAAAATAAATGCAACATGCTCGCCAATTGCCCCACGTACATATAAATCAACAAATCTATAGGGGGCAATTACGTAGAGAGTGCCTGCGAAAAATGCTGCTTTTTCATCTCTTAATAACTCTTTAATAAAAATGTACATTGCGATACCGCTTAAAACAAAAGACATCCCAAAAACAATCTTTACGCTATCAACCAATGTAAAACCTAAAAAATGGAACAATGATGCTAAATACGATGGCAGCGGATACAAAAACTCCAAGATCGGATGTCCGTATCCCCAATTAAGATTTCCAGCCCACCGAGGAATAATATTTCCTTCCGAAAGATTTTGATAGAAATTTGCGATTCTTGCAACATGATCCTGTCCATCATGAGTTACAGGAAGTCCGGGATGAAAGAGAGACAGAACAGGAATAATAGATATAAAAATTAAGAACATTAAAGAAAATACTTTATTTCGATTAGTCATTCTGTATCCTTTTTTGAATTATAAACCCACTCGGTAGGGTTTTTGTATAAACAACATTGCCAGTTTTGATAACGGTTTCAAGCCATCCTTCGTAACTCCAAGGCCTAGACGGATCCCTTTCGATAAGTAAATAAAATGTTCCTTTCTTTTCTGCGGAAGGAACGTAATTATACTTTGTTTTTCCGTACCACCATATAATATAATCATATGCATAAGTATAAACAGGCGGGGTAAATACTAATAACCCAAATTTTTCATCTTTGGCATCTTTATAAATGTAATTTATTGCGTCAATTTTTCCTTTTATTTTCGCAGTTCCGCCATAATCAAAATAATCTCTTAGATAAGCATTTTTTGTGTACTGAAAATATACAATGAGGAAATAGCATAATACTGTAAAAAGTATCATCTTTCCAATAATATTCTTCCTAGCAAGATAGATAACAATTATACCTATGAGAAAGCAATAAAATATGTATAACTGTAAGACCCACCATGTCCACATGTGATCTTTATAAATCATGAAAATAGCGAAAAGTAAAAATGGATTTGAAACAAGGTAAAAAACAAAAGCTTTTTTTTCAAATACTTGATTTTTGTCTCTTATATAAAGAGAGCATCCAAGGAGGATGAATAGTGCAATAATATACCAAAAATTTCCGATTCCAGGAAACATCGAGGAGAAGCTCGAAAAAAAAACCGCAAGATGATTCATAAAAATGTCAGATAAATATCCGCTTGATCGAGTAATTTTATTAGCTTCTGGAATAATTATATTTATTACTCCCTTCAGGTTAAGAAAACTATGTCTAATATCAAAAATTAAAAGTGGGAGAAATGGCAAAGAAAAACCAATAACAAACCTAAACAATGCTTTTCCTGTTATGAGTTTTTTCCAAAGCAGAAAAGGAGTAAATAAAATTACTTGAAGCAGAAGAGTTCCGCTAGTTGCAATTTCAAAATGAGACATAAAACCAATGGTAAAACCTAAAAATCCTAAGTATTTTTTATTACCCTGCAGTATTTTATAAGTAAAATAAAGAAAAAATACAGAAAGAAAAGAAATAGGAAAGGGTGGCCATATAAATCTAGACTGAGCAATTATATTTGGAGAAACCGCAATTAAAAATCCTACCATAACTCCTTCCTGCCAAGTGAATATTTTCTTAGTGAGAAGAATTGCGGAAACAACCGTAGCAATACCAATAATTAACATCAAAACCATCCCCCCATACGGATCTCCTCCAAAGAGAAAGAAGGGAATTGAAAGTAAATAATACCAACCTGCTCCTTGAAAAAATCCCCCGAGCCCACCCACCTGAGTTCCAATTAAAGTTAATTTATGGTAAACAACAATTTTTTTGACATCATTGTAGAATTGTCCTTGATCAAATTCAAATAAATAATTCCCACTTAAAACTTCAGCAGATCTTGGAATTAAGGCAAGTAGTAGAATAAGAATACTAATTAATAAAAACTTTCTTTTTAATATTTTTCTTACCATCTTAATAAACATTTATTCCTTTTTGTCTCATGAGATAATAATAAAAATATGAATCAGGGAATCCTTGTACGAATTCTACTTTCCTTTCTTCTTTGATCGCACTCATAACTGAATTTTCTCTTGCAGAAATCCCGATATCCTTATAAGAAAAATAATTAATAAGATTAAATATACAATACACAAAAAGAAATACTATAACAAAAATTTTAGCTATTTTGTGCCTGATTGACCAAACCAAATATACTAAGTAGGAAAGTATCATAAGAGCGATAAATCTGTTCGTTGAAAAATAGTAATCGCTTATTTCCCCATTGTAAGTGGAAAGCACAAGCCAAGGAACGAGAAAATATAATATAACTAAATAGCAAAATAATAACTTTTCCTTAGATATTGATTTAAAAAGATATACGAAGATAAACAAAGGAATAAGAAAAAATTTTAAAGGTTTAAGCATTGGGAATGCTAGTATCGGCTCGAATTGAATTAGGGCATCGTTGAATAATTGTAATACTCTTCTTAGATGAAATCCATGATAGGTGGTCTGTCCGTAACCTAAGCTTTGCGATACATGACCTGCATTTTGCAAAAATACAATTATATTTGGAGTTAGGAACAACATAAAGACAAAAAATGATACAACAGCATTTACAATAGTCTCCTTTGTTTTAGGGAAGAAGGGTAGCGACAGCAAAATAATAATAAGGTAGTAGATAGATGAAAGGTGAACGTGAAATGAAAAACCTAATGCAAGTCCCAAAAGTAATAAATATTTTGGTTTACCTGTAATTATCTTATAGAGACTGTAAAATATTATTAACGATATCGATGGGATAAAATTTATTGGTCCTTGAATTCTGTCAAACATGATACCAGAAAACCCAACAGTATAAATAAAGACTGAGATAAGAGCAACATTGATCGAAAACAATTTCTTAATAATATAAAACAATGTTAAGAAAGTAAAAATACTTGTTACACCAGCGGCAATTCCGGAAGCGATGGGATTTAAATTGGTTACAAAATAGAATATTGATATAAAGTAATAATAAATAGGACCAATATAAATCCCGCTATTACCCTTTGCTTGAAATCCCAACAATGGAAATTTATGATTGACAATTATATTCATGGCTGCCCAAGCATTATCAACTTGATCATATCCGAAAGGACTTCTTATATCTATTTGATAAAATCTAAGAAAAAGATGCACCAGGAAGACTATGAAGACTAATAAGAAAATCTTATTTTTAAAAATAAATTTTAGATATGTTTTTAATTTTTTAGTTTTAATCATCTAATTGATTCTTGTTTGTACTATAATTCCTCCCTTAACTTCTTGAGATTTTACGATTTTACCGTCTCCTTTTCTTTCCTTTAACCAATCCTTAAGTCTCTGCGGATTCTGAAAATCAGGCTCCAAAATAAAATAGGCAAGATTCGAATCTGTACTGGGTGATGATTTATATTCTTTTGGACCATACCACTTAAAAAGGTATCTGTATGTATAATCGTGGACTGGAGGAGTATAAACAACATACTTAAATTTTCTTCCATTTGCATCGCCGTAGACATAATCGATAACTGCTAATTGATTTCTGTAAACCGCAGCATCTCCTTCCCACAAAGGCTTATTCAAACTTTTTATTAAATTAACCGGATTAAGGCTTACAAGAACAATAATTAGTAAAATTAAAGCAGAAACTAAATTGTTTGATAATTTTTTAGATAAAAGATACAAACTAATACCAAAAAGTAAAATATAAAAAACAGGAATTCCAACTAAGTAGTGTGGCCAAATGTCATGGCTAAAAAAAATTGTCCCTAATAGAAAAACAGACAATACTATTAATGAAGTGTTAATAAAATTTTTAATTGAGGCATTTGTTTTTTTATATAAGAACAAGAGAGTAAATGAAATAAATAACAAAATAAATAAACCAATAAATTTATTTTCAGCTGCAAGAGTAAAATTAAACTGATCAAAAAAAATATTAAATCGATTGGTGAAGACGTTCGAAATTGCTGATACTTCCGAAGAATTTCCGTTTGAAAAAAAACTTATAATAGATTTCGTCATTAAGAACTGATGTCTTATCTCAAAAAATATTCTAGGGAATAAAATAATAAGCACGCCAAAAACAAAATAGGATATAAATTTAATAGATATTTTTCTTTTTACTGTAAAAATAACTGAAAGAATAATTCCAATAGATAATAAAAGTCCGTAAACTATTTCTAAATCCACAATCAAAACAAGAATAAAACCCAACAGAAAATAATATTTGGATTTATTTTTTTTATCCGGTAGATAGATTTTGAATAATATAAGTAAAACAAGGATCACAAATAAGGGTACGACATTCGGATTCCAAATCTGTGAAGACAAAAAAATAAAAATTCCGGAAACACTAACTATCGATGATAAGCAAATCCCTAAAAAATTTCCTCCTAATTTTTTACCTAAGATAAAAACAAGGATAATTGATAAAATTCCAACTAACGACATTGCAAAAGCAATTCCTTGCGGGTTGCCTGAGACGACTATAAAAAACGGAGTAAGCAAATAATACCACCACGGTCCATAAAATACACCAGGAAGCCCTGTGGTTGCCCCAATAAGGGAAACTTTATGAAGATATGCAATATTCCAAAGAGCTAGCATGTCCCTTCCTACGTCATAGGTAAAAGCAAAAGAATTTGTGATAACACCCTGTAAGCGTAAAAAGGCTCCAACCAGAATTATTACATAAAGGACTAAAAGTTCTTTTTTAAAAAAAAATGATAATTTGAAACTCTTAAATCTCATGTTCCAGCGATTTTTATAGCCTCCGACCCATCCAGATTGTATATTGTCTTTATGACATGCAAGCCCTTTGGAATCTCCGAGGGAGTTCCGACATATAATACATTTTTATCCACCGAGTCCCTGCTCCAATTTATGGGTCTGAAGGTATACTTCCCAAATGAATGATGCGCTGCATATCCTCCTGAACTATGCTCTCCTATTTTTTGATAATCTCGAGGCGGATATTTAAGATAAAATAAAAAAAACATATAGGATTTATCCATTGGTTGATTGTCCGATACGACTATTTTTGTGTATTTTTCCTGAATTTTATCCACCTCATATACGGCCTGTTTGTATCCATACTGCCAATCCTGGGAATTATAATAATTCTGCTGAACAAAATATTGATTTAAATAATAAGAAACATTAAGAATAAAGACTAACCCAAACACAAAATAAAAAATCCATTTAATATTTTTAAACTTTTTAACAAAAATGAACGTCGATAAAATTCCTAAAGCTGCAAATATTTGCCATGTCGGCAGAAAATTCAGCGTTCTGACTGCATGAGGAATCCCTGTTGTAATTGATGCCGGAATTGGAGCAATTAAAAACCAGGAGAAGATTAAAAATTTTGTTTTTTTATCAAACCCATTACCTGAAGAATCAAAAATTAAAAAATATATACCCAGCAAGATAAACGGAAATTCAAAAAGATATAAAAGTCCCATACTGGGAGCATGATGCCTTGATATGTCTCCGGTAATAAATAGCCAATTTAAATCAAAATGAGAAGCATAGCCAGAAATTATCGTTTTTCCATAGACAAGTCTTCTGTTATCAAGTAGCGAGCCTATTTTATCGTTATTTAATTTATCTTGCTCTAATTTTTTTATATTTGTCTTTAACAATTCTGTTTGGCTTGAGAAAACACTTGTTCCTGTAACTCTTAAAAGCGCAGCTCTATTTCCCAATATATATAGCGCCATGGGAGCCACAACAATAATTCCTAAAATAAAAGCAGCTAAAATATATTTTTTGTTAATGGCAAATAATTTTTTGTAAAAAATTATTACTACTGCAAGAGCAAGAAGAGGCGTAAAAACTTTTTCACTTTGATAAGAGTAGATTGAAAGACTGGCAAAGAAAGCTGATAAGCTAAACATCCAAGGCTTCTTAAACCCTTTGATAAGAAACAGAACCATTAGTATGTTTAAACAAGTCCCAACGTTTGATTCAAATCCTACTCTTGAGAATTGTATTAACCAAGGAGAAATGGCTAGGAGAAAACTTGAAAGGAGAGAGAGATAATCTCGGTATTTATATTTTTCAAATATCTCGCGAGTAAGAAAAAAAACTGCAATAACAGATATTATTCCAAATAATGCAGACGGGAGTCTTACA
>Ga0209542_10009048_pt1 | contig 18378 bp, 17 predicted proteins | sample RifCSPhighO2_01_FD_184028 | JGI IMG/M metagenome (GOLD analysis project Ga0209542, IMG submission 184028) | Soil microbial communities from Rifle, Colorado - Rifle CSP2_plank highO2_0.1 (SPAdes) (version 2) | ecosystem: Environmental > Terrestrial > Deep subsurface > Rock core/Sediment ...
AGAAAGTTGATGCTGGTTTTGTTTGCCAAGTTGTTTTGGATGTTTGAATAATTATGTTGAATATAAAAACCCGAGATATAATGAGTTTTAGAATAATCTTTAAGAGTTAACAGTTTTTTAACGGAGAACTGTGACGAAGTCCAGTTTGGAGGGGTATTATAACACGAGCTTGCGAGTGCTGTTTAATCAATCTGTTAAGTAAATCATGAAACTTAACATTTGCTTGCTCGTAAACTCGCAAGCTATCAATGCTCAGAAATCGGCCTTCGGACACGATTTCTTCGTAAAAACAAGATTAAGGCATAAAATTTTGATAAATTAATTCATCAAATTAGAATTACAGGTGTTAAGTTAGCAACTTGATTAACACAATCCAAAATTTTATTAACCTAATTATCTTTCAAAAAATATGGTTAAAGTTATTAAGAAATCTGAAAATATTTATGAAATTCCAAAGGAAGGAGAAATGAATGTTCCGGGAATAATTTTTGCCAGCGAGAAAATTCTTGAGGATATAAAAAAAGACCAGACGCTTGAACAAGTCATGAATGTAGCGACGCTGCCAGGAATTTTAAAATATTCAATTGCTTTGCCAGACGCACATCGTGGTTACGGGTTTTCAATTGGAGGAGTTGCGGCATTTGATTTGAAAACAGGAGTTATTTCTCCTGGCGGCGTCGGATATGACATAAATTGCCTGAGCGGAGACTCAAAAATTTTAACTGAATTTGGATATTGGAAGAAAATAAAAGATTTTGAAGAAAATTTTGAAAAAGAATCCCTGCCAATTTTAGGAAAAGAAGATAAAAGATTACTGTCATCAAAAATCTCATTGTTTATGAATAAACATTCCGATAAGATTATTAGAATAAAAACAAAATCCGGAAGAGAGATTTCAGCAACGAGAGAACATCCTTTTTACACAAAGAATGGGATGAAAGCAATTGAAGAAATTAAAGAAGGCAACGAGATTCTATTATACCCATTTGAAGGTATTGAATACGAGGAACCTAAAAGAAAAATTCTTGTTGATGGAATTATGATTGATAAACTAAAACTAAGTGCTACCTCTAAGCTTCAAATAAAAAAGAAATTGATTTCTCTTGATTTACTTCCTCTTTATTCGGATAATAAAAAAGTCCCTTATCTATTGAAGATAATGGGGTTTGTTTTTGGAGATGGATTTTTAGGGTTAGGAAAAAATAAGCAGATTCAATTTTATGGCAATGAATGTGATTTAAAGATAATCCAGCAAGATATAGAGAAAATTGGTTTTCAAAGCAGTATTTATTCACGTGAAAGAGACCATCAGATTAAAACAGAGTATAAAGAATATTTCTTTAGAAGAACAGAAAAAACATTAAAGAGCAATTCAAGCTCTCTTGCTATTTTGCTTTCTCTACTTGGAACTCCAAATGGAAATAAAACTGAACAAGATTATAATATTCCAGAATGGATAATGAAATCCCCTTTTTGGTACAAACGATTATTTTTAGCAAGTTTGTTTGGTGCAGAATTAAGTTCACCAAAAACAATGACAAATTTAAGATTTAATTTTTATGGTTTAATCTTTTCTATGAATAAAAAAGATTCTTTGCATGGAATTAATTTTGTAAATCAAATATCATCCGTTCTTGAAGAATTTGGCATTAAAAACACTCTTCTTAAATTTAGAAAAGAAAAAACAGGTGATAGATTATCCACACGGATAAGGCTTATGATTCATGCAACCACTGAAAATTTGATTAGGTTTTTCTCGACGATAAATTATGAATATAATATTAAAAAAAGAAGGTTAGCGAATGCTGGAATTTTATGGCTTAAACAAAAAGAAAAAATCCTTAAATTTAGGGAAGAAACAATGGAAAAAGCGAGAGAAATGAAACTGGAAGGTTTTACAAAAACCCAGATTATTAATGAACTTTCAGGGGAATATGTCAACAAATATTTTATTGATAAAGTAATTTATCATTCTGACTATGGTAAATCTGGAAGTAGAATAGCGTACGCTTTTATTTCATTTAATGAATTTGTTAAGAGAAATTGTTATGGTGAAGAGGGTTTTGTTTGGGATGAGATTGAAGAAATTGCCGAGAAAGAACATAGAAGATTAGTTTATGATTTTACAATCAATGATAAAAATCATAATTTTTTGGCAAATGGATTTGTTGTTTCAAATTGTTCAGTTAGATTATTGAAAACAAATTTAACAAAAAAAGATATTGAAAATAAAAAATTAGAAGTTATGAATCAGCTTCAAAGAGATGTTCCGTCGGGAGTTGGACGTGGAAGTTCGTTTAATATTTCGCGTAATAAATTTGATGAAATCTTGAAAGGCGGTGCGCAGTGGATGGTTAAGAATGGCTTTGGTGTTAAAGAAGATTATCTTCATACAGAAGAAGAAGGAATGATTGAAGGCGCTAATCCGGAGAAGGTTTCGAAGAAAGCGATTAGCAGAGGGATTGGGCAACTCGGCACGCTTGGAGCTGGAAATCATTTTCTAGATGTGATGTATGTTGATGAAGTTTGTGACGAGAAAATCGCGAAAGTTCTTGGTTTGAAAAAAGAACAAGTTTGTATTATGATTCATTGCGGCAGCCGAGGTTTTGGGCATCAAGTTGCTAGTGATTACATAAAATTAATGGAAGAAGAATATGGAAAGTACAATGATGATGTTAAAGACAGGGAATTAATTAATGCGCCGATTAACAGCAAATTGGGAAAAGATTATTATGAGGCAATGTGCTGTGCTGTGAATTTTGCGTTTGCGAATAAGCAGATGATTACAAATAATATTCGAAAGGGGTTGATTAGAATTTTTCCGAAAGTTAAAATCGATGTTGTTTACGATGTTTGTCATAATATAGCAAAGTTCGAGGAGCATATTGTTAATGGCAAAAAGCAGAAAGTTTGTGTTCATAGAAAAGGCGCTACTCGAAGTTTTGGGCCAGGAAGAAAAGAAATTCCTGCAGCGTATAGAAAAATTGGACAGCCTGTTTTGATTCCTGGAAGTATGGGAACAGCGTCGTATGTTTTGATTGGAACGAAAAAAGCAGAAGAGATGACATTCGGTTCAAGTGTTCATGGAGCAGGAAGATTAATGAGCAGGACAAGCGCAAGGAATGAACTTAATGCCGATAAAATTAGAAAACAACTTAGTGAAAAAAATATTAGTTTGAGAAGCGCGAGTATGAAAGGATTAATTGAAGAAGCGCCGGAAGTTTACAAAGATATTGAAGAAGTTGTTAATGTTGTTCATGATTTAGGAATTAGTAAAAAGGTTGTTCGATTGATGCCGATGATTGTTTTGAATGGCTAACTAAAGTAAACATTTTTAAATAAGAAATTCTATTAATTAAAATAAAATGAGGTCGAAAATGTTTATTCTAATTATAGGAATATTGCTAGTTAGTTTAATTTATGTTGGGGTTGTTAGTGCTGTGGCAGATCCGAATGTTTGTGAAATAAAACAGGGAAAGAATGTAAATTCTGCTACTGAGAGAGTCATGTTTGAAGTTTCTGGACAAACAAATGCTCATGGTAAGATTTATAGTGGACCAACAGCAAGTGTTGCTGTAAATCCTGCGTTAAGAGATTTATGGTTTGTTGTTTGTGATATAATTGCAGGTGCGACTGAAACGAGAACTTGCAGTGCAGAATATGGACCTAATTCTCAATGGGACCCACCCGATATTAATTATGATAGAAGAAAAAATGCTGTTATTGCATTAACATCACCTTCAAATTCTCATGGACATATTCCTCAAGGAGGAAATCAAATTCAAAGGCAATTATATGATGAACAAATTTGTTATGGAGATTTGCAATGTTGGTGGTCATCGGGCTCATGCGATAGATTGTCAACAACTACTAAAGAGTTTGGTATGTATTCATTAAGCGATGTAATAAACGGACATATTGGAAGATTTAGTGATCCATATACTTGGAAAGTTTGTTGTATACGTGAATTTGACCTTCCAGAAACATGTGATAATCCACTGGATTGTGGCACTCCTGGTGAGGTTGGAAACAAAAAAGATTATTCTTGTAATGCTGATATTGCAAAAAGAGATTTTAAAGTTTGTTCTTTTGATGTTGCAGGTGATGAATGTTATACATGGGAAAATGATTTTGAAACTTGTTCGTCTGTAACACCGGGTACAAGGTGTTATGACGCTCCGCCTGTTGGTGGAAACGACGCTGTTTGCGCAACATATTGTGGTAACGGGCAAAAAAATTCTCCGATGAATGGAGAGGGTGTAGCTGAAGCTTGTGATGATGGAAATACAGCAGATATAGGGGATGGATGCACTAATGCTTGTGCTAAAGAACCTAGTTTTGATTGTTGGGAAGCGGATCCAACATCGCCAAGTAATTGTTTATCAATGTATTGGGCAAGTGATGTTCCCGGTACTACAAAAATAAAAGATTTTACATTTACTCCTGCAAGTCAACCTAATGTTTATTTAATTTTAAAGGGTTCTGCTGTTAAAAGTGGGAGTAGTTATAGTATTGAAATTCAAGAAGATGATCCAACTGCTTTATCTGAAGGTTCTAGTGATGATAAAATTAGAACAGGTGCATCCCGTTTAACAGGTTCAATAACTAATAATAATTTTTTAAGTGTTGCTTGGAAAATTACACAGACTGATTGGGATACAGGGAATGATAATAGTGGGTTTCCATTTTATACTCCTGATGCAAATGATGGATTAGAATTTGCATTTAAATCAATTGGAATGTTTCCAACTGATTATATATCTTATAATAATATATTCAGAGTTGCCCCTCCTGCAGGTTATAATGGTATTTTAACTGTGACTCAGACGGCTCCCCCTGGAGACACCTGTGGAATTAATGCTGATAGTACTGATGGATTACCGGGATTTTTAGATGACGGAGAAACATGTGATGATGGGAAACATTGTGCGGATAGAACTGATTGTACAGATAATGATGGATGTAATGGAATAGGAGATGGATTATGTAAACCACGAAGTGGTGATGGGTGTTCTGAAGCTTGTATTGATGAAACTATTATAGGGATATGTGGAGATAACGCAGTTTATCCTGGAGATGACGGAATTCCGAACAATGGTGACCTGAATGAAGAACAATGTGATGATGGAAATACCAACAACGGAGATGGATGTTTGGCAGATCCTTCACAAGGACAAACATGTCAGTGTGCACCAACTTATATTCCTGATCCAACTGGAAATGGATGTGTTTTATCTTCAAGATGTAATGATTATGATGGAGATGTGAGTTTATGTAATCAAAATGGATATAAAAACTCACCAACTGCAATAAATAGTGCACCTGGTGGAACAGTTTGTGGAGATTATGGAAATACCTGTCCTCCAGATTATACTTTCAATGATTGTTATTGTGAATATCAATCCAATTTATGTAATTCTATTCAACCTTCATCTGTTATGACTTGCGGAGGTCCTGGCGGGGGAACAACAACAAGAATAGGAAGTTGTTCGATTACTGATGATTTTGGAGTAAATGATTGTTCAACCGGAATAGAATCATTCCCTTATACATGGTCAGGAACTTGGAAATGGGATGCGAGTAATAGTTATCTAGAAGATGATACTTGTGATGGATTAGTTCCAGGTGGTGGAGCAGGGTGTGTTGATGATTCTGGAGCTATTTGTTCTGGTGCACCTGGAGTAAATTGTCATTACGATCCAAGAGGAGAATCTAGCACTTGTGTACTTGGAGGAAGTGGGATAATAGTTTGTCCACAACAAGTTAAGTTATTTTTCTTTACATGGTTGAACTTTGTCTTAACAGCTATGACAATTTCATTCATTTACTTTTTACTTTATGTTGAGAAGAAAGGTAAGGGCAAGAAGAAGAAATGAAATTATTTGAAATTTTTCTTTAAAAAGTTTATCATTTCTTTTATGTCTTTGATGGCTTGCTTTGTAGTATTAATATCAATCTCTTTCCCATAATAAATAACTCCATTCCTTATTTTTCTATATTTATCAAATAAAACTGAAAAGGATTTGCTAAATAAAATTTCTTCTATAAAATATGTAAAACTCATATGATCCAAGATTTTGAACCCTTTTTTGTATGCTATTGAATGTAAAAATTCAATTAACGATTCATAATAGTTAGATAATAATACTCCAGAGTTTTCAGAAGTTAAGGAATTATTTTCAGCAAAAAGAAGTGTTTTTGTTGAGGATTTATACAATGAGTTTGCTCTTTCTAAATTTGGGGTAATTTTAATTACCTTTCCTTCATTTAATGCTTCTTCAAACTTCATCTTATTTTTAATGCTCCCCGAAGGACTATTCCATTTATAATATTATTGAATAATTCCGGATTACTTAATTCAAGAGACTTAAATATTTTTTTGTTAAATATAAATAACTGAATTGGTTTCTTTAGTTTATTTTCATATTTTGAGGTATTTATTTCTTTTTTAACTTCAGAAATTATACATAAATCTAAATCTGATCTTTCAAAATCTTCACCAAGAACGCTGGAACCAAATAAGATTATATTAGGAAATTCATACATCTCGTCTAAAAAAACAAGTAAACCTGATTTTTCTATTGAAATTATTTTATCTGCAATTTTATATTTTTTGAATAAATCTTTTTCTCTTTCTGAAAACCATAAAAAATTTCCATGTATATCTTTCTTTATAATTAACCCTTCCTTTTCTAATTCCTTTACATAATTTGAGACCGATGGCAAACCCAAATTTATTTTTCGGGAAATTTCTCTTAATTTAAAACCCTTTAAAGGATAATCCATAAATAATTTCAGAATTTTATAGTTGTTATTATCTTGTATCATATGTTATAATATTATACCGCTTGATATATAAATGTTTCTATTATTGATTAAATGGATGTAAATAAAAGATTTGTATTAGAAATTATAGATTAGAATTAATAATGAGTTCTCTTGTAAAACTATCTCTGATTCATGCAGAAATTAATATATTAGTGTCGAGTACTATATTCATTAAATCTTAAAGACGCTGCCCTATTTATCTTTTTACTAATCTCCTCGGCGTCTTTCTTTGTTAGTTTGCTTTTTGAAATAATACCTTCTATAACTTCTAAATCATTTACTCTCTGTTCAATTGCTTTGCGAGCAACTTCACTCCATTTAATTTCGGTAAATTTTTTCATTTTTTTATGGAGTTCACCTGGAATTGATAAAGTCATATTTGTCATCTTACTTAGGTATGTGCAAGCACATATTTAAACTTTTGGGTTATTCATATAAACTATTAATTTTAATGAGATTATTATTATATAAGATAATTTTATAAATCTCTTAACACTGAAGATATTATTAAAGAGGTAACATGGTTAGGAAAAATTTTGTTCTGAGTTTATTGTTAGTTTTAGTTTTAACTTTGAGTTTTTCTTTTGTGTTGGCAACTGTTAGTGTTGGAAATCCAAGTCATAATCTTACGTCAAAATATTCGCCGGGAGAAAATATGAGGGGATGGATAAATATTTCTGTTACTAACGAACCTAAAGATTCTTTGTTGGTTTCTAGTTTTGGAAAATCTTGGAATTTAATTAAATTATTTGAAGAAAATAATATCGAGGATAATTGTGTTCCTTTAGGATGTGATACTTCTTATGTTTCAACTTCGGCTGCACAATCATCAAAGATTATAACAATTGCTCCAAATCAAGAAAAAGTTATAGGAATAAAATTAACTGGAGTTATAAGTGATGTTGATCATGTTAATTTTCAAATTTCAAGTGATGCAGTTGCTTCATGTGCAAGTCAACTTAAAATTGATTTTTTAGATGACAATGTAATAGATTTAGCAAATAATAAATCACTTCCAACAATCTGTTCGGGGCTTATAAGTTACGGATGTTTTGACGTTTCAAAACAAACGGAAGAATATTTTTTACAATCTCAATATTGTCAGAGAATAAAATTACCCGAGGCTCCTGCATTTGAAATTGGGGCCCAAATTAAAGTAGATGTGGTTGGAGATAAAAATGTTGTAATGGAAATATTTGAGGGTACTGCGCAAAAAGCAAGTTGTACTATCCCTTCATCGTCTTTAACATTAGGAGAAAGAGAAGTTTCGTGTAATGTTAATTTCTTAGTTGAAGATTCTAAAGATTACTACGTTTGCACTTATACTCAGGGAGGAACAACTGGAACATATAAATTGAAAGGATACATTTCATCAACTAATGCTTGTGGGTTTTCAGGTGTTCCGACCTCAAATTCGAGAAGTCTGGAAGATTCATCATACAAGATATTTGTAAAAGGAAAGAAATTTGATAATTTTGGAACTTTAATTATAAATGATGTTCTTCCAAGTAATAAAATTCTTTCTAGAATGGTTGAAGACTATTTAGATGAAAATTATGATATGGTTTGTCCTACAGAAGGCTGTATTGTTCCCATTAAAATTAAAGGTGTATTAAATCAACAAGTAACAATTTCAAATTTGAATTTAAAATATTACAGAACTAATGGGCAGGTATTGGAAAACTCTGATTTGTATGATATTTCAAAACAAGCTGCTAAAATATCAACGACGAATAATGCGTATCAAAAGTTTAATATTGAAACTTTGAATTTTTCAGTCCCTTCTCAATATGGGAATGCTACTTTTACTTTATCTTTAGCAGGAAATCAATTATTGACTCAAGAAATAAATATTTCTTTTATACCTGAACTTCATGATTTGACGCCGTTAGCTACTGTTCCAATTTTACCGACGACTTTTGTTATTAATGCGACATCTCCAAATAATAAAACATTGAGAGATTTTGAGTGGGATTTCGGTAATGGAGATAAGAGATTAACTTCTACAAAAAATATTACGTATACCTATAATGCAACTGGTGCTTATGTGATTAAAGTTGCGGTTACAGATGTTACAGGGCAAACTGGATTAAAATCGTATAATGTGATTGTTGGTTCGCCTGGAGAAATTGTGAATACTACCTTAAATGAAAAGAAAGATAAATTAAAAAACGCGCAAGTCGAAATTGCAAAATTTAATACGTTTCAACAAAATAAAATTAAGAGTGCTGTAAATTTTGAGGATATAGAATCTAGTATTGAGCAAGCGCAAAGGGATTTGAATGTTGCAAATACCGAAGAGCAATATACAAAGGTACTTAATGATTTAGTCAAAATTGATGTTCCGGTTTTAGAACAAACTAAATCAGGGGATTCGCTTGCATTTATTAATAAGGAAGAAAATGTTGATTTCGATACTCTTTCGGAATTACTTGGAGAGAAAGCGGAGGATGTGAGTGATACTGAATATTTGAATGCATGGCAAGGTTGGATTTCTGAATCCATAAAAAGTTCGGATGTTACCTTTAAAGAAATTTCTGCTGATGGAACGCCAATAGTTTCTTTTTTTGAGATTAATGTTAATTTTGTAGATGATTATGATTCAACATCTTACCTTGTAATAGAAGATTTAGATAATCTTGAATTTGAAACGGTTGCTTCAAAAAAAGAAGGCAGATATCAATATGTAACTTTAAGAAAAGATATTGGAAGGGTATCTTTTTCTACAACTGAAACAGTTGATTTTACAAACATCCCTGCTTTTATTACACCCGAATTGAGAGATTTGCCTGTGACTATACCTCATGAAGCAATGTGCAATAAAAATAAAAAATGTGAAAAGGTAAGGGGAGAAAAAAGAAGCAATTGTTCTGATTGCACTGCTTTCTGGCCTATGGTTTGGTGGGCGGTTGGATTATTAATCTTCTTTTTTATTTTATATATTATTATGCAAGAATGGTATAAAAGACATTATGAAAATTATTTATTTAAGAATAGGAATTATTTGTTCAATGTTTTAAGTTATATACATTCAGAAAAAATTAAAGGAATTGATAATAGTAAGATAGAGCATAATTTGAAAAAATCTGGTTGGAATTCTGAACAAGTTAGATATGCAATGAAGAAGTATTTTGGCAAGAGAACAGGTATGTTTGAGATTCCTATGGGTTGGTTATTTAATAGATTTAGTAGTAAGCAAATGCCAAGATATGATAAGAATAATCCTTATGGTATAAGGAGATATTAATTAATTTTAGTTATGATAGGATTACGTCCAATAAAGTAAATCTACGTTTACTTTCCATCACAGAAAATTATAAATATAGAATATGTTTGTGTTTTTTATGGAAAAACAGTTGTTTGCGACAAGAGAAGAACTTGAAGATTTGAAAAGAGAAGTTGATAGTTTGAAGTCAACTTTTGAAATAATGCAAGATGGTGAAATGATGAAGAATATTGAAGAAAGTGAAAGAAATAGAAAAGAAGGCAGGGATGTAAAAAAATTAGTTGTTTAGTCAGTAAACTTTGTGAGAGCCAACATCTTCAATCCAAATTATTTTTTTTTGCTCGTCAATAATGTATACGGCTCTTATGTTAGAGCCTAGCCAACAACTCCATTTGCCTTTTAACTTTCCTTTTAATGGATGGGCACCACATTCTTTTCTTGGATTATTTTTTAACCTTCTCAGTTTTTCTACAATATCTTTTCTAGAATTAACATATCCTTGAAGCCTCTTTTCAACTTTTCTATTAGATGTATAAATTTCATACATGATATATTAACAAAAATAGCTTTGATAAAACTTTTTATATCTTGAATTTATTGCTTTTAATGAAATATACAAATATTTAAAAGAGATTATTAATAAGGAAAGATATGGCAAATGACTTAGCAGTTGAGATGATTAGAAGTGGAAAATCGTTAGAAGAAACGGCTAATGAGATTTATGAAGCTGAATTAAGTGATGATTCTTTGAATTATGTTGGAGAAATACCTGGTTTTAGAGATAAATTAGGAGAAATTGGTTCTGATAGTTATAATAAAATAAAACCTATTATGGATGAATATTTAAGTGCTTTTTTCAAATTGCCCTCTGCTATACGTAGTTATTATGAAGATAGATTAGATATAATGGATTCAAAGAATCCTAAAGTACCTCTTTATTCAAATGTGCCTATTTCTGATGTGATATTGGAAGGAAGAGGTTTTTTATTATCATTTATCTTTAATTCTACGATTGCTTTTAGTTCTCCATTATTTTTGGGTTCAGGAATTTACCATAATAAATCTGGATTTATTGAAGCAGGTTTAATATTAGGAGTTCCTCTTGCAACAAACATCGCTTCAGGAATTTATGAAACAGGAAGACATTTATGGAAAAAATCATCCGAGAAAGTCAATGAAAGGTATGAAACAAAAAGGCAGGAAACGCTCGCTCTTGCCAAAGCATATGAATCTCAACCCACGCCTTTAGAAGAAAAATTCAAAGAATTAGAAGATATTAATTAATTTTAGTTATGATAGGATTACGTCCAATAAAGTAAATCTACGTTTACTTTCCAAACGACTAGATAAAGTAAATCTACGTTTACTTTCCAAACGACTAGATAAAGTAAATCTACGTTTACTTTCCATCACAGAAAACTTTAATAAGATGATTGGAGATTTCTTAATATGGTTATAAAAATATTTAAAGATTTTATAAAAAGTATTTTTTCAAGGATGTTTAAGAAAAAAGGGGATATAAAACTCGGTTTTTATGGGCCCCCTAATGCAGGTAAAACGTCTTTGGCAAATAGAATATGTAAGGATTTTACGGGAGAAGAGATAGGAAAGGTTAGCAAAATCCCTCATGAAACAAGAAAGGTTGGATTTAAAGAAAAAGTTGAAATTGAATATAAAGGAAAAAAGTTAATGTTTAAACTTATAGATACTCCTGGAATTGCAACTAAGATAGATTATGAAGACTTTTTGAAATATAGTATGAAAGCCAAGGATGCGAAAAAAAGGGCTAAAGAGGCCACTCAAGGGATTATAGAGAGTATAAAATGGTTGGATGACATGGATGCAGTTGTAATTGTTTTGGATGCGTCTGAAAATCCATATAATCAAGTTAATATTACAATAATTGGAAATTTGGTAGCAAGAGAAATTCCGGTATTGATTGTAGCGAATAAAATTGATTTAAAAAAAGCAGATATAAAGAAAATAGAATCGGCGTTTCCTGAATACGATGTTGTTGGTTTATCTGCAAAATTCGGAGAGAATCTTGAAGAATTTTATGAATCAGTATTTAAATTATTAAAGTAATAAAAACGATACTATTAAAAATAAAAAAAACATTAATTAAGCATGGCAAGTATAAAAAGAGGGGGTAAGAAAAGTCTTGGAAACATTAAAGGATTCTCTATTCAATTTCTTCCTTATAGTGAAATAAAAGATTTAGATAGTGATCAAAGAATTAGAAAAATACTATCAATAGTTCTTGGGAATAATATATTAATAATTCAAGGCAAATTAAAAACGGATGAGGAAGCAAGACTGATTGGAGATACGATGGCTATGATTGGGCATGTTGCTAATTTTAAGGGGATAGAACTTGCTGTTATTTCTGGAAATGGTGAAGGAGAAAGTATTTTAGATAAAATGAAATTGGGAATGGCAAATTTCTTGACTGGGGGAAATGTTAATGCTGTTACAATTATTGGACCGGCAACAATTGTAAAAGAAATGAAACGTAATCCTAAGAAAATTGAATTGTTGTTGAATAAATAATTTTTTAAAAGTAGTTAATAATTTTGTTTAATGAAAGCTTCGTCTGTGGGTTTAGAATGTATTATTGAAATTAACGAAGAAGAATTCAAAATTCTCGAGGATGAAAAGCTTGAAGGAGTTCTTAGATTTTATCCGGTTGGTAATATTGAGGGGATTGGAAAAAGAGAAATTCCATTTTCTTTAGAATACGACGAGAAACAAACAGAAGATATAAAATTCTCTATTAAACCTGAAAGAATTTATTTTGAAGAAGCAGAGTTTATTGGATTTAAAATAGGATATCATTTTTACGAAGATTTGAAAAAATATGGGGGAAATGTAAAGAGATTTTGGTCTTCCGGGAAATTAGATATTAGAATTGAAATATATTCACCAAGCTAAAAAACTCCACCAAGATTTTTTGGTTGAGATAATTTCTCCTGTTTCGGCGTCAATTTGTGTTTTAATATTTAGATTTACTGGAATTAAGAATAAAATTCTTTTCTTTCTGCTTCCATCAATAATGTAAATATTCTTTCCGTCTTGTTCTTTAGTTTCAACTGAATTAATTATCTGAATTTTGTTTTTTGTTACAGCTTTTTCTGTGGCTTGATCTTGTGTTGATATTAAACCTCCGGAAGAATCTTTGCTTTCGTTTATTGAAATAGTGACATAATCTAAATAATGAGTTCTCCACGTTTCAAATACTGCGCTTACACCAAATGCTGCCCATATTTTTCCAGCGTCGTCGCTTCTAACATTTTTCTTATAAGAATATTCTTTCCATCCCGCTTTCTCTAATGTCCAACCAACACTAGAAAAGTCTTCTTCAATTTCTGGATTTACATTTCCAAAATAAGAAACTATGGTCCACCTACCTATTTCTTTTTCAACATCACTCCATAAGTTAAATGTGATATTTAAGTCATAATTTGTATCTGGTTTTAAGTCAAAATCTTTTTCTACCCAAATGACTCCATCATCATGAGTTCCATCCATATAATATTTTAACGAATAATCCCCTTCAAATGATTTGTTTGTTGAGCGAGATATATTCCAAATTAAAGAAGAACAGGGAGGACTATCCTGCTCGCAATGAAGATGATGATCTAATAACCATCCGCCCATATCTTTTTCAAAACTTTCATTATATTCATTTATTGGCGTTGGAATTTTTAATTTACAACTTCCATCACTTTGACAGATGTATTCATTTCCATCTTGAGGACAACCGCAAAGATTGCAATTATCTTTTAGAGTTAAAGTTTGTTTTTCACAAAATTTTGGCTTATCAAATGAACAACTTCCATAAACGGTTCCATCAGAACATTTTTTGTCAATGTCAACTTCTTCAATAAGAACAGATCCCCATGGACACCATTGACATTTGCCTTGAGGATATTGTCTGCAATATTCCTCCAAAGTTTCTTCTAAATAACCAATCTCTGCATCACATAATTCTATTGCCTGCTGAAAAAAATAAACTGAATTCGGAGCTAAATAATAACTCCAAGGCGGATTGTATTCTACAGGCTCCTGATTAATATATCCAGCAACTCTAATATTCTCAGTTTCTATTCCGTTTAAAATATCCCTTGCTTTTTGTATTTTTGTTGAATTGTTTAATTTGAAAATGAAAGTATCTTCATGACCAGTAAGTTTGAATCTAAAATAAGCTTCTTCTGGAGGTGGAGGTCCAGGTTCTTTAATTTTACAACTTCCATCTTCTTGACAAAGATAACTGTCTACACTGCCTACACTAGGGTCTGAAGGACAACCGCATAAGGAACATTTGTCAATTAATCTTCCTTCATCGCAGAATTTTGGTTTTGTTATAGAACATCTTCCATCTAATGTACCATCACTACATTTAATTGGAGTTGGATCAGGTATAGAACAGGGACAAGCTTGTTCACATTGAATAGAAATACCATATTTATTTGCATAACAGGAATTAGAATAAGTTATATTATTTGTTCCACATATAGGATCATAAATTTCTATGCAAACAATATTGTTATTTGGATTTGTTCCATCACTTGGAGATAAATCTGCATCATTTCCAAAGATTTTATTAAAAAAATCTGTAAACATATTTGCTGAAACTAAGGAAAAAGATACAAATACAATTACACCCAGGAGGATGAATACTATCACACCCTTTTTCATTTTATTACTTTGTTAAATTAGTTTAAATACTTTTTCTTAGAAATAATTAAATACTTCTATTTCTTAAACAAATAATGCCTCATCAATGCGTTCATTGTTCAAAAATTATAGAAGTTGGGAGTAAGGAACTTCTTGAGGGGTGTAGTGAGTGCAAAGGAAGATTCTTCTATTATATAAAAGAGGAGCAATTAAAGAGGATTAGAGAAAATCAGGAAAATTTTATAGAAGTAATTCCTGAAGAAGACAGAAAAAGAATAGAAAAGGATGTTAGGGAGATGGCCGGAATTGTTGATGAAGAGATGCCTGTGATTCTTGATTTTGAATCTGTTCGTGTTGTTGGCGATGGTAAATTTGAATTGGATGTGGTAAATTTATTTAATAAAAAGCGTCCATTAGTCTATAAATTGGAAGAAGGAAAGTATATTATTGATTTGGCGACAACATTAAATCAAAAAGTTAAAGATTTTGAAGAGGCGAGGGATTAAAATTATTCTTTGTGAAGATATTAATGGCTACGAACCAGCTAAACGCACGGCTCTTCGCAGAAAAAATGATATTGTAAAAATAATCTCTATGTAGTGTTCTGAGATAATAGATTATTTGGTGATGAAAAATCTTTAGAGCATAGTTGTTAATGATGTATACTAATTTGAAAACTTAATTATACCATCATCTTCACTAAATTTAAAAACATGTTTTCCTTTAACGAATTATGACTAAAGCTAATAAATCTATTTCTAAGATTCATGAAGAAATATTAAATAGAATATCGCCGAATAAGAATGAGATTAAAAAAATAGAAGATTTGATTAAAACATTTTTAAAAGAAATTGAAAAAGCTTCAAAAGAACTTGGATATGAAAATGAATCCTTTGTTGGAGGAAGTTTTGCTAAAAGGACTTTTCTAAGACGGCCAAATGATAAATATGATATAGATGTTTTTATTAGGTTTGATAAAAAATATAGAAATGAAAATATTTCAGAATATCTTGAAGGAATAATAAAAAAAATAAAATCAATTAAGCATTATGATAAAATTCATGGTTCAAGAGATTATTACAAGATAAATTTTGATGATACTCATAATTTTTACCTCGAGATTATTCCTGTAATAAAAGTAAAGAATCCTAGAGAAGCCCTGAATATTACTGATTTATCCTATAGTCATGTTAGATATGTGAAAAATAAAATTAAGGATGAAAAATTGCTTAATGATATAAAATTGGCCAAACAGTTTGCTTATTCTTGTAAATGTTATGGGGCGGAGAGTTATATTAAAGGATTTTCTGGTTATGGTTTGGAGTTGATGGTTTATTATTATGGGGGTTTTCTTAATTTCATAAAAACAATGTCTAAGATAAATTTTAAAGAGAAGATTATAATAGATATTGAAAAACATCATAAAACTAAAAATAATGTAATGATGAATATTAATACTTCTAAACTTATTTCTCCGATAGTTTTGGTTGATCCTGTGTTTAAAGAAAGAAATGTTCTTGCTGCATTAAGCGAAGAAACTTTATCGAGGTTTATTGATTACTGTAAGAGTTATTTAAAAAATCCTGATAGTGAATATTTTGAGATAAATGAGATTGATTTAGATAAAATAAAGAAAGATACAGTAAAGAAGAAATATGAATTTTTAGAAATTCAGGTCTCTACATCTAAACAAGAAGGAGATGTTGCAGGTTCGAAACTCTTGAAGTTTTATAATCATTTAACGAAGGAAATAGATAAATATTTTGAGATAAAAAATAAGGGATTTAATTATAATGAAGAAAAAGATGCAAAAATATTCTATGTTGTTAAAAAAAGAAATGAATTATTGATAAGTGGCCCGGATATGAAGATGGAAAAAAATGTTAAATTATTTAAGAAATCTCATAAGAAATATTTTGTAAAAAAAGGAAGAGTTTATTCTAAAGAAAAAATTAATTATAATTTAAAGAGCTTTATGAAGCAATGGAAAAATAAAAATGCGGGCAAGATGAAAGATATGAGCATTGTTGAGATGAAAATTATAAAATAAATCTTGAAACAGGCTCGCATTTCATGCTCGCTTATCATTGCCGTTTCTAAATCTACTCCCGACCTCACTCCACCCCGCGAACGAAAACCCCCAAACGTGAAATCGCTCGACTTCGCCTGATTTCTCCACTAACTAATATAGTTAATGCATTAAATCTTTATCAGCGAGGAGATTCAAAACAAAGTAAAATATTCGAGCCAGAAATAAATTTGTGCTCGCAAGCTCGCGTTAGTAGGAAGAATGTTATCTAGATTTATCGATTATTATCATTATCAAAATTGAAGAATGTTATCTAGATTTATCGATTATTATCATCAATTGAATCTAGTTAATTTTATTTTTATGATGAGTGTTAATGTTCAGTTAGAAGTGTAATTAATAAGTAGATTTGGGATTTAATCTTCATCAAAAATTCTTTGTGCAAACTTTTCTATGTAATCTACATTGAGGTTTGGAAGACAATTATGTATATCTTTTGGCATGTATTGCCTGTAAAGTGGAATTGCGTCAACGAGTAATTCTTCTGCAACATCACGCATTCCTTCATTATCAAATTCTCTCCCTATTAATTTTCCATATAAAAAAGTTAAATTAGCTGTTACAGCAACCATGTCCCTAATATCAACATCATGATATGTAATTAATCTAGATTTATCTTCACCTTCTCTTTCTTCCGGCATTTTATTTCCTCTCTTTTTCGATAGCTTCAACAGCGTTATCAAATAATGTGGCAAATGCTGATGCAAAGAATTCTGAGTTAAGCCATATTGCCACTTCTTCGTCGCCGTTTTTGTTTATGTAAAACAAGATTTCTTTCCTGTCAATTATAAAGAATTTAGCATTTATATTAATTTTATTAAATTTTACTCCAAACCTTTTATTTAAGCTATTTATAATTTTTTCATCCCCATGAAGAGCAGCTTTTATTTTTACCTTTGATTCTTTCAATCTTTCAAATGTTTGATTAAATAATCTTGATTTTGAATTTATTTCATCAGCTTCAGTGCAGATTATTACTTCTTTTTGAGCATTTTGAATTATTTCACGAACATGGTTTGAAATATTTGCTTTTCCTTTTAATGATGCAGTTACACTTTCTCTTTTTATTGGAATGATGCCTTCTTTGTAAAGACTTTCTAATTGAGTGAATTCATCAGTTTCTTTTATCCGTGATAATTCTTTAATTTTATCATCCGCATATTTTAATGTGTTATTTTTTAATTTCTCTAAAATAACTTTTGGTTTTACTCCCATATATTTCACAGGCTTTCCTAATTTGACAATTGCAAATTCTCTTTTTTCTAAACTTTCAAGAACGTCGTAAGTTCTTGAACGTGGAACTCCAGATATATCAGCAATTTCGCCGGCTGATGCGATTCCTTTTGAAATCAAAGCCAACCAAACTTTTGTTTCATAAACATTCAAACCAAAGTAATCTTTGATTTTCTTAACGAGTTCTTGTTTTACTAACATTTTATTCTTGTTCCCCTACAGTTCCTTCAATTATCAAATGAACTCTATATTTATCTCCAATATCAGAATTTCTTTTTATTAATCTCATTAAATTATCATATTCCCTTTTAAGGTGAATTTCTTG
>Ga0209542_10009049_pt1 | contig 18378 bp, 17 predicted proteins | sample RifCSPhighO2_01_FD_184028 | JGI IMG/M metagenome (GOLD analysis project Ga0209542, IMG submission 184028) | Soil microbial communities from Rifle, Colorado - Rifle CSP2_plank highO2_0.1 (SPAdes) (version 2) | ecosystem: Environmental > Terrestrial > Deep subsurface > Rock core/Sediment ...
TCCTTTTATATTTTTTATTGAAGTATTCTGTATATGCGTTTGTTGTCTGTTTTGCAAGTTTAGAAAAACCTGTTTTTGTATATTGCTTTAATAGCAGATGAAAGTGATTTGGCATCAGGCAATAGGAAATTAAATCGATTTCACCAGACAAATTCTTACTGTGGAGTCTAATCGGTAGTTGTGGGTATGTCGATAAAACATCATTTAGAGGTTTTAGATATACAAATGAATAATAAAGAAAAATCTTGTAGTCTTGATTGTCAAGGAAAATTTTTTTCTTTTCTACCCCCCTGTTGAAGAGATGATAATAACCATTTTCTTCAAAATTTCGGATTCTGTATTTAGAGGGCATGAGGTCAATGTACCACATTTAGGGGTCAGACCCCTAATAGGAGTTTTATGTTAAAATGCCCCTGTGGCTGATTTATTTAAAGACTTAAATTCTCAACAAAAAGAAGCAGTAACTACAACCGAAGGGCCGCTTCTGATTATTGCCGGAGCTGGAACCGGTAAAACTGCGGTTATCGCCAGAAGAATTGCCTATATTATTGAAAAAAAACTGGCAAAACCCTCAGAAATTTTGGCGCTTACCTTTACCGATAAAGCCGCTGGTGAAATGGAAGAGCGGGTTGATCAGCTTGTTCCATATGGTTTTATAGACACTTGGATTTCAACATTTCATGCTTTCGGTGATCGAATCTTACGCGACAACGCTCTTGACATTGGCCTTTCGCCGGATTTCAAGGTGCTTTCGCGACCTCAACAAGTTTTATTTTTCCAGCAAAATCTTTTCCGCTTCCAACTTGACTACTGGCGACCACTTTCAAACCCCACCAAATTTATCTCGGCGATTCTTGCTTTTTTCTCAAGACTTAAAGATGAAAACATCACCCCAGCTGAGTTTTCGCAATTCGCTAAACGACTAAAGACCCGTCAAGGACGAGGCTCGCCCAAAGCGGCTAACGCCAAAGATAAAGAGTCACAAATCGAAAACAAAAAATACCAAGAACTTGCACAAGCCTATGAAAAATACGAAAAATACAAAGATGAAGCCGGCTTTTTGGATTTCGGTGATCAGGTCGTTAAAACCATTGAGCTTTTCAAAAAACGCCCGAAAATCTTAAAAAACTACCACGACCAATTTAAATACATTCTTGTGGATGAATATCAGGATACCAACTATGCCCAAAACGAACTGGTTAAAATGCTTGCTGAAAAACACAAAAATATCTGTGTTGTTGGTGACGATGATCAATCTATCTACAAATTCCGGGGTGCTGCAATCTCCAATATTCTGGAATTCAAGAAGACTTATGCTAGTGCAAAACAGGTCGTCTTAACCCAAAATTTCCGGTCTCGACAGTCTATCCTTGATTCTGCCTACCGGCTTATCCGCCATAACGACCCGGACCGTCTGGAAGTTAAAAACAACATTGTCAAAAAATTGTTATCTACAAAACATGATCTAGGGTTACCCCCCCAGGAAATTTTTGCAGATACTTTAAGCGAAGAAGCCGATTTGGTTGTCGCCGAAATCGAGAAACTGATTAATAAGAAGAAATATCAGTATCGCGATTTCGCCATCCTGGTACGGGCAAATGCTCAGGCAGATCATTTCCTGCGTGCTTTAAACATGAAAGCTATTCCCCACAAATTTGTAGGCTCATCCGGTCTTTACCAACAAGAGGAAGTAACACTGTTAATCGCGTTTTTGACAGCTATCTCTAATTTTGAAGACAGCCTTAATCTTTATAGTCTTATAACCTCTGATATTTACCAAATGCCGCCTGTCGATGCCATTAGACTGACATCGTGGGCCCGCCGCAAAACCAGATCTTTATATTATGTCCTCAAACATTTAGACAATATCGACCCCCAGGAGTTAGAGCTCTCAGATGAGTCAAAAGCCATTATTGAAAAATTACTCGCAGATCTTGAGGAGTCTGTTGGGCTTTCCAAACGCCAAAGCGCAGGCAAAGTGCTTTATGATTTCCTTAAACGCACCGACTATTTGACGCGGCTTGATAAAAGCGGTGAAGTCGAAGGCCAAATTAAAATCCAAAATATCGCTAAATTCTTTGACAAAATTAAGGAGTTTGAGACTGTTGCTAAGATCGAATCCGCCGGTCAATTCGTTGAATATTTAGAAGCCCTAAGGCAAGCAGGTGATGACCCGGCCACTGTTGAATTTGACCCGGATCTTGATGCTGTTAATGTCATGACGGTTCACGGCGCCAAGGGTTTGGAGTTTCCGGTTGTTTTTTTGGTTAATCTTGTAGCCGATCGTTTCCCAACCAGGCATCGCGGCGACGCTATTGAGATTCCCGAAAAACTGATTAAAGAAACTCTGCCTGCAGGTGACTGGCACATGCAAGAAGAAAGACGCCTTTTCTATGTCGGCGCAACTCGCGCAAAAGATTTGCTTTATTTTACTTGGTCTCGCGACATTGGCGGCAAGCGTATCAAAAAGATCTCTCCCTTTGTTCTTGAAGCGCTAGATAAACCCAAATCCGACGCCATGCTGCTAAAGCTTTCGCCACTTGAAAAAATCGAAAAATTTGCGCCAGTCCCGCCATCCGCTAGCTGGCGGACAACCCAACAAGTCCTTTTTGATGTCGATGTCCTAAAGTTGACACAAGGCGCAATCGATGATTATCTAACCTGTGCCTTCAAATACCGCTATATTCATCTTTTGAGACTGCCGATTCTTCGCCACCACACAGTTGTTTATGGTGCCGCCTTACACGCGGCAGTTGCCCAGTTTTTTCGAGCAAAAAAGCAAGGCAAAATTCTAACTCTGCCCCAACTTTTGGAAGTCTTTGAAAATGCTTGGGATAGTGAGGGTTTTTTGACAGTTGAGCATGAAGAAAAAAGAAAAGCCCAAGGCAAACTTGCTCTTTCCTCTTTTTACAAGCGCGAGTCAAAAATCAAAGACTTGCCAAGTTTAATTGAAGCAGGATTCAAATTTTCTCTGGAAGGGGTAACGATTACCGGAAGGTATGATAGGGTAGATGTCAAACCTGGCTCTAAAGTTACGATTATCGATTATAAATCCTCCGAAAACATTGACCAGGATCGCGCCAACGCCCAGGCAATAAAATCAACACAACTTGCCGTTTATGCCCTTTCATACTTTAAGGCTCACAAAATTATTCCCGAAAAAGTTGCCCTGCATTTTTTAGAGACAGGCGTTGAAGGTTCTTATCAACCGGCCAAGATAGATCTTGAGAAAACTGAAAATTTAATTTTAGAAAGTGCTCAAAACATTCGCCGAGACGGGCGAAATAATCATTTTGAAGCCAACCCCAAATACTTTGGCCGCGAACCAGCCTGCGTTTACTGTGCTTACTCATCCATCTGTCCATTCTCTCTTGCTAAGATTTAACAATGAAAATATTCTTCGAACAATGTGAGAAGTTACCTTATAGACAATTATGAGAAATAGGTGGAAATGGTACGTTTATATTTTGGAGCTCAAAAATGGACTTTATTACACAGGTATGACGTGGAAACCAGTTCTTAGATTCGACCAGCACAGCTTGGAGGAGCATGAAGATTTTGAGTTGGCAAGGCGCCGAGAGATTCAAATTAAAGATTTCAGTAGGAAAAAGAAGAGAGAACTTATTAATAGTTTTAATGGTAAGTTCTCGCTAGCGCTCGAACAATAATATGAGTGTATTGATTGCCGTCGTTCTTATTTTAGTTTCGGTTGCGCTTCTTTTTATTATCTTAATGGGTATTTTTTATGCCATCGACTTTTTCTTGGATCTTCCATACGTTGGCACTAAACGCCAAAAAATCGATACTATTATCAAACTTTCAAAAATCAAAAAGAATCAAACAGTTATTGATCTTGGCTCCGGCGACGGCCGCCTGCTTTTTGCTTCAGCCCAAAAAGGCGCTTATGCCATAGGTTACGAACTCAATCCATTTCTAGTTTTAATAAGCCGATTTCACGCTCAACTTAAAGGCCTTTCCGAAAATGTTATGATCCATCGCCAAAATATGTGGAAAGCAGATCTCAAAGTTGCCGACATTATTTTCGTCTACAGCCTAAAAAAATCAATAAAAAAGTTTGAGGATTTCGTTTACAAAAACGCCCGTCCCGGCACACGAGTTGTAGTCAACTTACACCCATTCCTCGACAAAAAACCCTTAAAAGAAAAAGACGGAATTTATTTATACAAAGTCTGAAATTATAGGCCAGATTTGAGGACTCGCCTGTCGGTAATATCAGTTGCTACGCCTTCGATTATGTCATCAATTGGAGGACATCTGTTACCCTGGTATACATGATAACCTATACTTCTTATTACCCAAGAAGACAACCACGTTGTGTGCTCCTCTCCAGGCCAAGCAAAAAAGTGCTGCGTGTATGGGTTAAACACGTCATCTTCGTCAAATAAATTAGTGTGGGACTTGATAGTGCAACCCTTTTCCCTAAGAAGATCGATAGCCTCTTTAAGTGTAAATTCTTCGGGAGGTTTAATAGTTCTTGGTTCAAGACCCTTTTCTTGCCGACTCATGAGGCGGATTATAAAGGTTATAGGCTCAAAAAGCAACTATCTTTTCATCCTCAGCATTATCCATCTAAGTTTTAGGCCCTCAGGACCGCAAGTTAAGTTACCTATTTCGAGCCCTTAAATAAACCCACCTTAACTTATCGGCAAAGTTGAGGCTTTTGTAAAGAGCATTCTTCAAAATCAGATCATAAGTTCCTGCATATTCAACTAGCAGGCCACCGTAACCTGCCTTAAATTTATGAAATCCATACCAGGCATCATTTTCTTTTGCGTTTGGCCCTAGGGCTCCCCACATGTCAAATGTTTTAAGACCCAGCCTTTTCCCAATGCGCATTGCTTCCCAGCAAACCAAATTTGAAGCCATCACTTCTTTATGCTCATTTGAAGATCCGCCATAAGGGTAATAAATAGTGTCGCCAAAGTTGAAAAGCATCCAGGCTACCAGCGGCTTTTCCATATATTTGGCAATTAAAAGCCTCGCCATCTTGGCGGGCATTAGTGTTTTCCAAGCCAAGCGATGGTATTCTGGCGTATGACCAAAGTATTTTTGCCGCTTTGTTGTCTCAAAATAAAGCTTTAGATAAATTTCAAAATCCTTATCTGTTGTACTTTCGTAGACTTGGACTCCGTATCGTTGGGCAATACCAATGTTATAGCGAGTTTTAGGCTGCATCGCAGAAAGTAGGCTATCCTCGCTTTTAGTTAAATCAATCAGAAAGTTATGCTTTGTAAATAGTGATTTTTTAGACGGATAAAGCCCCAATTTTTCAAGCTGTTGGCTGTAAGCTGTCTGTTGTCCACTAATAATTACATTGGGTTCAATTTTTATAAAAGCTACGTTTCGTCTTATTGCTAGATCACGAAGTGCTCTCACCATCTCTTTATCTGGTAAAGGCCCTTTAGGTAAATAACCAATTTTGCCGGAAAATAGCGGAACCTTATGCAATGTCATTTGGTAAGCACTTATAAGCCTGTTTCCTTGATAGTGGCCAAGACGCACAAGTTCCAGACCTGTACTTTTACGAAACTCTCCCCATTCCCATGATTGAACCACATGAGAAACATATTTGTTATATTCTCCCTTTTCGTTTTGGGCAATCTCGCGAACAATCATAATTTTAATCTCTATAATTCACTTGATTATTATCCTACCACTGATAGAATATAAAATAGCATGTTTATTTGCAATAAATCGCATATCTTACTATCATTGAGAATAGATCTGCCCAAATGACACAAATTGTTAAGCGTTTTAAGCCTATCTTTTTTCTTATATCCTTATTCGGCTCCACCTTCTACTTGTACGTAACAACTGTTTTTGCTGGATCAGGATTAATTTCATCAATCGGTGGAGCTACTTTTATCCAGGGTGCTAAGCAGTTTTGGGTAACATCACAATCACCAACTTTTTCCGGTATTACAACAGCCCAAGCACAAGTTAATGGAACTGTTGGTTCCCAAACGCTCACCGCAACTGCCGACAGTTCCGGTAATTGGTCGTGGACCCCGACAACTGCTTTAAGCGGTGATAATCAAGTATCCGTTACTTCAAACACCCAATCCGCCTCATTTATTTTAACTATTGGTTCCCTGCCGGAAGAAATCGCCAGTGCTAGTGCCAGCACTCTTCCTCCTGCTGGTAACATGAGCCCAACAATTATTTTTTTAGGCGCTGGATTAGTATTATTATTTATGGGCAGCTGGGGCTTGTATCTTAATAAATCTTAAGTCCTTCTTTTCGTTCCTATTACTCATTTAGAATACTTTTGAATTTTAATTAAATAAAAGGTTACCAGGTTTGAAAATAAGAGTGCTGGTAAGAAAATTTCTGAAAGTTTACCAAAATTCGAAAATATGATTGCAATAATTGCCACAAATACTCCAAATCCGTATTTAAAATATCCATTGACTGGCGAGGTTACTGGTTCAGGTAGCATCACTAGTGCAAACATCAAAACAGTGGGGTCAGTTAATGTTCTTATGACAAAATCGAAAGGCTGACTAATCAATAAATAAAGCGCATAAAAAGTTAAAAACCCAATCGGTAAATATAGTCGGTGCAGTCGCCACAGAATTCTTAGCATTAGCGGTACTAATATCACAAGCGGGAACCAGCCCCAAGCAACACCCCACCAGGAAACAGTAGTGTCAAAAATTAGATTAACCCCTATGATTCCAAATGCAGCCGGATTGAGAATGTGCCGGCGGATTCCGAAAGCTATAAACTGCTTGGAAAAAGAAACCAAAATCGAGGCGGCGATAATTACCCAAATTGGCTCAGATGGCGCAAGTATAAGTCCAATCAAAAATCCGGAAACAACTGTCGCTGTCGGCAGGTAATTTTTTCGATACCTAAGATGAGTTAACCCAACATCAAAAAGTGCAATTGTGAAAATTGCCAAAATGGGATAAAGAATAATTCGAAGGATATTTAGGTCAGTCCTAAATTGCCAAATGGCCAGAAGCCAAATTAAAAAGAGGGTAAGGCCTACATGAACCTTACTGTCATACCAGAGAGCCTTCAAGTTCACAATTCATTTTAACAAAAGCTGGAGATATGGTTTAAATTCAACCCCATAGTTGACAAACCTTTTGCCGTGCGTTACAATCCGCTCTATTATGGTAGCTGAAACAACACCCGTATCTAAACCGGAGTCATTTATTGACCCGATTAAGCAATACAGCGAACACGATACTAAAATGCTAGCGATGACGTATCAGAGACACCTTCGAGCGGCTGAAAAAATAGATCTTAGAAATCTTTACGCAGACGAAGGGAGATTAATCGGTGCGATGGAGATTGAAGGTGTGATTTTAGCACTTCTAGGTCAACATGATTCAATTCAGGGTCTAACAGAAAAACCGTGGGAAATTGAGATAGAACACGTCCGACCTATTAATGAAAGACAGGTCATGATGCTAGGGCAACTCTACAGAACCGCGCGGATGTTAGTCGCACAGAGAGAAATTAGGCTTCGAACATGGACTTCAGGGGGTGTAAGCGGAGAAGATGCAAGAATAGACGAAAATGCAAGAGAACTAAGTATGACTTTATTACGTCTTGGTCAACTAAGGCTTCGAGACTCGATAGATCAAGAAATTAATTTCTAAATAGCTGCTATTAACTCTTCCGGTATATCCACCACAAACCGCGAAACTAGATTAGAAGAAGTTGTTCCAAAATAGAGCCGTTGAGTTGCATATGAAAGATAAAGTTTTTGTTTGGCGCGCGTCATACCGACATAGGCAAGCCTTCTTTCTTCTTCAATTTCCGCAGGGTCAAGCATCGAGCGGGAATGGGGGAATAAACCTTCTTCCATCCCCACAATAAAAACATTTTCAAACTCCAAGCCTTTGGCTGCATGAATCGTCATCAAAGTTACCGAATTAGTATCAACTTTACCCTCGTAAGATTTTTCCGGCGTTGTCATGCCCTCCATCAGCGCTACGTTTTCCAGAAATGTTTGCAAGTTCTCAAAATCGGCGGCAACGGACCGCAATTCCTTAACGTTTTCCACCCGCATCAGTCCCTGCTCTGTGCCATCGTCGATTAATTTCAAATATTCTGTTGCTTCCAGAATTTTGTCAATAAGTGTAATAGGTGGGATACGAGATGCATTTTTGAGCTTTTTGACCATCTCCAAATATTTTTTTAGTCGGCCCTTGCCTAGTTTTTCAATTCGAGTTCGAGAGATTGAATCAGCAGGATTAGCAATCAGCCGCAAGTAAGCCAGCACATCCTTAACTTCTTTTCGCTCGTAAAAGCGAGTACCTCCGTAAATTCTATAAGGGATGGAAGCATGCAATAAGCTTTCCTCAACTACCCGTGATTGGGCGTTGGTTCTGTAAAGCACTGAAAAAGCGCCAAAGTGTTTGCTAGAATTTAAAATCCTCTCTACAATAAAATTTGCTTCATCCACCTCACTTGTCGCATTGTAAATATTAATTTTTTCTCCGGACTTATTCTTTGTCCAAAGTTTTAAAACAGGGTGAGAGCTGTTTTTGGCAATGACCGCGTTAGCTGCATCCAAAATTGTTTGAGTGCTGCGATAATTTTGCTCCAAATTAAAAACTTTCGTATCGCCAAAATCGTTTTCAAAATTTAAAATGTTGCGAAAATCGGCGCCGCGAAAGGAATAAATGGCTTGCGAAGCATCGCCAACAACAGTCAGGTTTCCATATTTGGAGGCAAGCTGCTTAGTGAGAACATACTGAACAGTGTTGACATCTTGATATTCATCTACCAATACATATCTAAATCTGCCCGAGTATTTGGCAAGCACTTGCGGGACTTTTTCAAAAAGCTCGACAGTCTTGGTAAGTAAGTCATCAAAATCACAAGCACCGATTTTTTGAAGTTCTTTTTGATAAAGTACATATACTCTTGCTGCTGTTTCAGCAAATGGTCCTCGGGCAACATCAAAATAGGCAGCGCTGTCGATCATTTCGTTTTTGGCAGAGGAAATTGCCGAAAGAATAGAACTTGGGCGGAAATTTTTTGTCGAAATATCCACGTCTTTCATTATTTTTTTAACTAAGGAAAGCGAATCATCGTCATCATAAATTAAATAACCGGTTGGCAATCCGATGTATTTACCCTCAATTCGAAGTATCTTGGCACAAAAAGCATGAAAAGTACCAACAAAAGGCAGGCTTAGGCTATTAGGTTTTTGGGCTATTAGGTTTTTGGGTTTATCTTTTTTCTTGGATCCAGTTGTCCAATTACCCAGCAGCCTAATCACCCGCCCGCGCATCTCATTGGCTGCTTTATTGGTAAAAGTCACCGCTAAAATATGGGCAGGATCTACCCCTTGCGAAATTAGGTAAGCAACTTTGTACGTCAGCACTCTTGTTTTGCCACTACCGGCTCCGGCCAAAATCAAAACCGGCCCGTCAGTTTGTTTAACAGCTTCAATCTGTGCAAGATCAAGATCGGAAAGTAATTTGTGACTCATTACGCTTCAGCCTCTTGTTGCTCAAAGATATAATCATTTAAAATAACAGTGATCGTTGGTAAATTTTGTAAAGTCGAATCTTTTGAGCAATAATATCACAACATGATCAAGGTTTTAGATTTCTGGGCCGAGTGGTGCGGACCATGTAAATTCATGGAGCCTTTAATTGATGAACTTGAAAAGGAATTTGTCGGCAAAGTGCAATTTGAAAAGATCAACGTCGACGAAAATCAAGAAAAGGCAGCTCAATTCCAGGTCATGTCTATTCCGACGTACATTTTTATGAAAGATAATCAAGAAGTCGAAAGAATAATTGGTGCCACCCAGAAAGAAAATTTTGTCAGACTTATCTCCAAACATGAGTGAAAGACTACCTTTGCTCGTAGCAAATCACAAAGAAAATGATTCTTTGGAAGAAGTAATATCCTGGGTCGATGAAATTGCAGAATCTGCCCAGAGATTTGACGGCACTATTATTTTCTGCCCATCCTATCCATTTTTGGCGGTAGTTTATCAGAAAATTTCTCACGATGGAATCAATATCAAACTTGGTTCTCAAGATATTTCCCGTTTTGAACGGGGCAATCATACAGGTGAGGTGGCTGCAAGCCAGATTGCCGATATTGTTAAATTCGTAATTATCGGTCATTCCGAAAGAAGAACTCTTCTTAAAGAGGACGACGATGTTTTAAAAGAAAAGGTCAAAAGAGCGAAGGAAGCTGGACTTGAACCTATTTTTTGTGTCCAAAACGAACAAACGCCGATTCCCGACAATGTAGAAATTGTTGCCTATGAACCGGTTTTTGCAATCGGCACAGGCAATCCCGACACCCCCGAAAATGTCAAAGTCGTTGCCCAAAAGCTAAGGGCTCACGGCCAGTACACTATTTTATATGGCGGTTCAGTGTCAGCCGAAAACGTCAAATCATTTGTCGTGGACAATGTCCAAGGAGTACTGGTTGGGGCGACAAATAGTCTAGATCCTCAAAAATTCATCGGCATTCTGGAAGCCCTCAAATAATTTTAATTCTATGAGAGAAATCGGCGTACGACCTCATCCGAAAAAGAAAACTAATATCTTCAAAATCTTTTTTTTGACGTTTATTTTGGCTATATTCACTTTAGCAATTTTTCGCCTCCTAAACATCGAAAAACTTGTTTTAAAAGGTCCGAAAACTGTTGTCCAGCTAATTACCAACACTGGTCTTAACTCTTACAAAGGTCGAACCAACTTACTTGTTTTAGGAACAAGCGGTTCAGGTCATGACGGTCCTGACCTTTCAGATACCATGATTTTAGCCTCCATCGACAAAAATGACCAAGATGTCCTACTAATTTCTATCCCCCGCGATCTTTGGGCTCCAGACATTGGCGCCAAAATCAACACCGCCTATGCCTTTGGTCAGGCAAAAGGGCAGGGCTTAAAGCTTGCTAAAGATACCCTCAGCCGGCTTCTGGGTATTCCGATTCACTATGCAATTCGCGTTGATTTTGGCGGATTTGTCCAAGCAGTTGACTTAGTTGGTGGTCTGGATATCGATGTCGAAAACTCTTTTGTTGATTCCCACTATCCAATTGAGGGCAAGGAGGACGACCTTTGCGGTTTGACACTGGAAACTGAGGAAAAGGACGGTGCCCGCCAGCAAGTTGTTAAGGATGCAACCGGATCGGCAATGCCGCTTGACAAGATTACTCCAGATAATGACCCTTTTACATGCCGCTACGAAACGCTCAGCTTTCAAAAGGGTCAGGCCCACATGGATGGGACAACTGCTTTAAAATTTGTCAGATCCCGCTACGGAACAAACAATGAAGGCTCCGACTTTGCCAGATCCGCACGTCAACACAAAGTCATTTTGGCTTTCCGCCAGAAAGTTTTATCATCCCAAACGCTTACTAGTCCCAAAACGATCATAGATTTAGCCAAAACATTTGGACAATCCATCGATACCGATATTACAGACGAAGAAATCCCGCTTTTTGTCAAACTTGGAACCAAAATTGAACCGCAAAACATCAGACGGGTCGTACTGGACGCTACCCGTCAAGAAAGTGTTTTGGAGGTAGGCAATTTACAAGACTACGCTGGCCAATACGTTCTTGTTCCCAAAGGGGGCAGCTGGACAGACTTGGGTGAATTTATTCAAAGTGAGATTTTTAAACTGAAGGAGAAGTGAGTTGACAAATTAAAAAGCTTATAGTAGACTTCACGTCCATATGAGTGCAATAGAACAAGGGCGAAAAAATTTAAGGGAACTTGAGTCAATCCGTGATAACTGCAGGCAAATTTTTGAGGAAGTTATAGGTATTCTTGAAGAACAAGGGTCGATCGTGGCAGGAGGAACACGCATCCAAAAGTATAAACACGTCAGCCATACAGTGAATAGTACTTACCCTCCCATCAATGTTAAGTTTTGGGCAGGATCGAATTTGAGTAAAGCTCGATCTATCCATATGTTGGTGCGGGGGGTAGGAGAGCTGAGAGTGCACAGGGAAAGAGTCAATTCAGGGAAGGAAATATTTCATGGGGAGCTAAGAGACTGGGATTCTTATTCTAACCGTTGGTATAGCTTAGAGAGCGGAATCAGGAATGAAACTAGAAGCAGCGAATTTCTCCAAGCCGTAAGACAAATTAAAACAGAGTTGGGTAAACCTCAGACTTCGATTTAGTCTCTGAAGCTCAAAATTAACTTCATAGTTCCCAAAACAAACAAAATTACTCCGCCAAAAAATATTAAATACGTTAGCTCTGTTGAGCCGGCATTTGGCAAAGCTCCACTTGTGCCACCTTTACTAGCCGAATTTGTAGCTGATTGGGCAAGAACAGCTTGAGCAAGTGCAAGCCATGCCACTGCTGATGAAATAAAACCGGTAAATCGTGCAAGCTTCATGGTTTAGGCCAAAGAGTATTTGGGTTCTTTATATGAGTTAACCAGTTTTTGGATAAAATTGTCAAGTAATGGTGAATCTAAATTAGTAAAAATAATTCTTAAAAAGCGACAATTTATATTTTTTGAGAGTTAAGATTCTCTCCTTCATCAGCTTCTCATTATAATAGAGCTCTCTCATTTGATCATAAGGTTTCCCCTCAAGTAGTGCACTGCGCCCCTTATTCAGAATTTTGTTTTGCGACTTAAAACCATAGGTTGTTCCAATCGAGCTTGTTATCACCATTATGATAAATATAATTGAGATCAACATAAGAAAAGCCTCAATTATTTTTCTAGATTTGTCCTTTTTGTTACTTACGAAATTAAGAAGAAGACAAAAAAACACTCCATCGGCAATCCAGAACAAATTTGATATTGAAATATAATGGCCTGATAAAGCTTGCCAAAATCCAAAGCCAACCCTACCCACCGCTGTTATTATGGCGCTTGCCAGAGCATAGATACTGATGGCAATATAAGGTTTGATAAGTTGAAAAGTAACATTTCGCGCGCGACCTAAAACTATCAAGCTCAAGATTAAAAACACTAACCCCAAAAAGCCTGCCAGTTGTGCCTGTCCAACATTAGTTTGTGCAAAAGCGGTTACAGGCCTTCCAAGATATGCCAGGATATAAAGTAAGAAATTAACTGGATTATGAATAAATACCCAAAGCGAAGGATGATTATACGGTTTACTGTAACCCCAGAGATATGAAAAGTAGACCACAAACCAGATACTGATCCATAAAATCATCTGCTTGTAAAGATTTTGCCCTTTAGAAGTGGCTATCATAAAAAAGCCAATTGGCCAAAACAAAAGACCGTTGGCAAACGAGTAAGTAGCGACAATCCCCAAAATTATTGCCGAAATTAAGCTAGACTATTTTATCCGAGCTTCAGATAGCAACTTGATACCCCCAACTATTGCCAGAATATTTAAAAATATCTGCATTTGCCATCCAGCCAGCCAGTTGCTGGATTGATTGGGAGAAAAAATCATCACCGAAATTACTGGTATAAACCAGAAATTATTAATTTTGGCACCTTTGAATGTTTTATAAATCAGCATCGTTAGTACTTTAAAAATTGCCAGTGCCAAAATTATGTTTACCCAAAGCTCATAAAAGATATTCCATCTAGAAAGTCTTGACAAAGCTAGCATAATTAGGCGTGGAAAAATTGGTCTGTGTTCATTATGCTGTGCCCAAAAGTCGCCAAAAGTGAGAGTTCCAATGTATGATTTTTCAATTAAAGGTATAAAATCCCATTGGTCGCCAAACGGCACGTTCACCCAATATTTGTAAACCATATAGATTAATAAAAAAAACGGTAGAAAAACCAGGACCAAAATCCAACGTTGGCTAAATAATTTTCCCATATTTACATTATTTTAATAGAATGGCCTGCGTGAGCTACTTTTTTGGATTTTTTGCTGTTTGTTTTCGGGGAATTAATTTCTTAGATAACCTAGATTTTATTCTTGAGGCTTTATTTTTATGAATGACGTTAGTTTTAGCGGCTCTGTCAACCGCTTTATAAATGACCGAAAGGCCGGCAACTGTTGGATTTTTGCCAAAATCGTGAAGCGCCTTTTTATAATTTTTTTTGCGCTTCAGGTTAATGATAGTTTTTCGCTTGTCTTGTCGAACCTTTTTGATTGCTTGTTTTGTAACTGGCATAAATATAAAATTCCTAAGTACTAATTGATAGATTCTAATTGGTTTTTGGTATTAGGTCAATATCAGTCGACAGCTATGCTGTCCCTGATATATCAGAGGAGCGCCATTGCGACGACGAAGTGTCGCAAGGCGACCTGCTGATATTAGGTCAATTGGTCATTAATTCGAGTTATGTTTGATTTTCTCAAAAACCCAGCGTCAATCTTCAAAAAAAAGCAGGAGGATATTCTTTCTGCCGCTTTTGTTATCGGCGTAGCCGTTGCCATCTCAAGGCTTCTGGGCCTTGTGCGCTACCGGCTTTTGGCCTCAAATTTTGGTCACGACATTAAACTTTTGGACAGCTTTATTGCTGCCTCAGTGTTACCGGACGCCATCTTTGAAGTCTTGATTTTTGGCACAATTGCTCTGGCATTTATCCCTGTTTTTTCCAAGTATCTTTCCCGAGACAACTTGGATAGGGCTTGGAAGCTCTCATCGTCGATGATCTCTTTTGGTCTGTTAATATTTTTTATATTCACAATTATTGTGATGATTTTTGCCAAACCTCTCGCTGCCCTTATTGCCCCCGGCCTTGTTGCCAAAGATCCTCAAACCCAGATTCTTATTGCCAGACTTCTTCGCGTGATGCTTATCTCCCAACTTTTCTTTGTGGTTTCAATTTTTATAACCGGTGTCCTGCAGTCGTTCCAGCGGTTTTTAATCCCGGCCTTGGCATCTATCTTCTATAACTTGGGTATCATAATCTCGATCATCTTTCTTTCTCCGGTCATTGGCATTTACGCTCCTGCCTTCGGCATGATTTTGGGCGCTATGCTCCATTTGGTGGTTCAACTGCCGCTGGCCCTATCGCTAGGCTTCAAGTTCAAACCTAATTTGGATTTTAAAAACAAAGATGTTTGGGAAATGTTTCACCTGATGTGGCCAAGATCAATCGCGCTTGGGGTGACTCGGCTTTCGGATTTAGTAAACATCGCTTTGGCCTCAGTCGCCGTGTTTGGATCAATTGTTGCTTTCAACTTTGCCCAAGCCTTGCAGCTTGTACCAACCGCTTTTTTCGCCTCATCAATTTCCCAAGCGGCCCTGCCATCTCTGTCTATCCAGTTTCATACAAAAAAACTGGATAAGTTCAAAGAGCTTTTTGTCGACTCGTTTCACCAGATAATCTTTTTGGTGCTGCCACTAACTGCAATTCTGGCAATTTTAAGAATTCCGGCTGTTAGACTTGTTTTTGGCGCGCGTGAGCTGCCCTGGGATATTACGGTTTTAACCGGCAGAATCCTTATCGCTTTTGCTTTTGGCATCGCGGCGCAGTCTGCCAGCCTTCTTTTGATCCGCAGCTTTCATGCACTGCGCGACAGTTTTACGCCGGTTAAGGTTAATGTTGCCACCGTTGGTTTAAATATTACCCTTTCTTTGGCCTTTATCTTTGTTTTCCATTTGCCGATTGTTTTTTTGGCTGTAGCATATTCTTTCGCCAACATTATCAATGCTTTAGTTCTTCTTTATCTTTTGGACAGAAAAGTTGGCGGATTTGGGAAAAAACAGTTGTTGTTTCCTATCGCAAAAATGGGAGTAACAAGCGCGGTCACCGCCATCTCGCTTTATATTCCTATGAAGCTTTTGGACAAGCTTGTTTTTGACACCACCCGTACTGTCGGCTTAATACTTTTAACCTCCATCGCCTCAGCAGTTGGGCTTTCCGTTTATATTTTTCTATCTTGGATATTTAAGGTGCCGCAGCTTCTGATTTTTCTACATTTAGCCAAAAGAGTTCTGACTTGGCCGGCCAAACTTAAAACGCCTCCCCCGACTTCAATCGAAGCCCAAAGCCAAACACCGTAAATGGATATCCGCAATTTTGCCATTGTTGCCCATATTGATCATGGCAAATCAACTTTGGCCGACCGCATCATGGAAATTTGCGGCGCAGTAGGGCAAGATCACCCACAACAACTCTTGGATAGTCTAGAGCTGGAGCGTGAACATGGCATCACTATCAAATTAAAGGCTATTCGCCTAAATTATTCTCTAGACGCTACTCACTATACGCTTAATCTCATCGACACCCCCGGACATGTGGATTTTTCCTACGAAGTCTCAAGATCCCTGGCCTCTGTTGAAGGCGCAGTTTTGCTGGTTGATGCCACTCAAGGAATCCAGGCGCAAACCCTCGCAAACTTTAATCTGTCACTCGAGGCAAACCTGACGATAATTCCAGTAGTCAACAAAATTGACAGCCCCCAAGCCAATGTCGGCCAAACAATTAGTGAGCTTAAATCCCTCGGCTTCACACAAGATGAAATCTTCAAAATCTCTGCAAAGAGCGGCGAAGGCGTTAAAGAATTACTGAATGAAATTATTAAAAAAGTTCCTCCACCTAAACGACTAACGACGAGCCCTAAACTATCAGTTTTGATCTTCGATTCAGCCCTTGACCCTTACAAAGGTGTAATTGCCACGATCAGAGTATTTGGTGGTAAGTTCAAATCTGGTGATGAGATTCTGTTTCTGGCAACAGGCGCTAAAGCCCAAATCCTGCAAATCGGCTACCTCACGCCAAAACCTCTCTACGTTAAAAATTTAGCGGACGGCGAAGTCGGCTTTATTGTTACTAACCTTAAAGATCTGGTTGCCGTTGAGGTAGGGGACACAATAACTCTTCCTGCGAACCCCGCCCAGCCTCTTCCCGGTTACCAGCAGGTAAAACCGGTTGTCTTTTTATCTTTTTATCCTGCCGATCCCCACAATTTGCCAAAGTTAAAAGCCGGTCTTGAAAAGTTAAAGTTAAACGATGCTGCCATCATCTTTGCACAGGAGTCATCAATTTCCTTAGGGCAAGGATTTCGCCTCGGCTTTCTAGGACTTTTGCATGCCCAAATTACCCAAGAGCGCTTAGAGCGTGAATACGATCTTGATATTATTGTCACCTCACCCTCTGTCAGTTTTGAAATTGACGGCAAAATAATCAATAAACCGCAAGAATTTGATCCAACCTCCAAAAATGTGCGCGAGCCTTACGCCAAGGTCACCATTTTTGCTCCAGCTAAATATTACGGCGCAATTTCAAATCTTATTTACGAAAAAAGGGGAGAGCAAAAAAACTTAGAAAACGTTGGTGTCTCCCAAAAAATTGAAGCCGAAATCCCTCTTCTGGAAATTTTAATTGGTTTTTACGACCAACTCAAAACAATAACATCCGGTTATGCCTCTTTCGACTTTGAAATAGGTGACTACCGCGACGCAAATCTTGTTAAACTTGATATTTTAGTTAACCACGAACCAGTTGAAAGTCTGGCTCAAATTATCCCCAAAGAAAGAGCCGAGGAAATCGCAAGAAAACTTGTCGAAAAATTAAAAGAAGCCATTCCCCGTCAGCAAATAGCTGTTCCAATTCAGGCAGCTGTGGGCGGTAAAATTATTGCCCGCGAAACAGTCGCCTCTTTTCGCAAAGACGTTACCCAAAAACTTTACGGCGGCGACGTCACCCGCAAAATGAAGCTGCTTGAGAAACAAAAAAAAGGCAAAAAGCGCATGCGCCGCTTCGGCAATGTCGATATTCCACAAGAAGCATTTTTGGCAGTTTTAAAAATATGAAAATCGCAGTTGGTTCGACAAATCCCGTTAATACCTCCTCTTGACCTTCGGCAAATTTATACTGAGTAAAACCGAAGTACTCAGGTCGTTCAGACTCTGAGGAGCTCTGCTCGAAGAGGTCAACCCTGAACAAATTGAAGGGTTGACAATAATTAGCACTCGTGGTACATTGTCTGCTAACTACGTTCATGTGAACTGAATGTAGCTAAATGGCAGGCGAGTTGCTCTAACTGCCCGCTCGCCACAAAAAACTTTTATGGACTTGACTGAACGCCAAAAAAACTTGCTCAGGTCTATCATCGAAAAATACATTGAAACCGCCGAACCTATTGGTTCCGAAACTATCGAAAAGGAGTCAAGCCTCGGCGTTTCTCCGGCAACCATCAGAAACGAAATGGTAAGACTCACTGCTTTAGGCTATCTAAAACAACCTCACACATCAGCAGGCCGTGTCCCAACGTCCACAGGCATGAAATTTTATGTCGACCAATTGATGGAGGAAAAGGCTCTATCCTTAAAAGATGAGGTTGCCATCAAGGAAGAATTGACGGAAGGTAACGAACCTTTTGCGAAACTACTTCGCCACACCGCCCGAGTTTTGGCAGACCAAACCAGATCTTTGGCAATAGCAACCGATGAAGAGGGCGATATTTACTCAGCAGGCATGGCCAATATTTTGGATATGCCCGAGTTTTAT
>Ga0209542_10009051_pt1 | contig 18375 bp, 12 predicted proteins | sample RifCSPhighO2_01_FD_184028 | JGI IMG/M metagenome (GOLD analysis project Ga0209542, IMG submission 184028) | Soil microbial communities from Rifle, Colorado - Rifle CSP2_plank highO2_0.1 (SPAdes) (version 2) | ecosystem: Environmental > Terrestrial > Deep subsurface > Rock core/Sediment ...
GGCTATCTCCGCGCGCCCGCCGTACGACATGCACAGCCACAAGGTTATGCCGCTGTTGCCGGCCGTCTCGCGCTCGAGCGTGCGCATCGACTCCTGCAAGTCCGGAGAAAAGCGCTCTATCTGCCCGGCAACGCACACGCGCACGCGCTCTTTTTTTAGTTCCTCCATGCGCTTTTGCGCTATTTCGCGGAACAGCTCCATAAGGTAGGAAACTTCGGCGGCCTCGCGCTGCCAGTTTTCGGTGGAAAAGGCGAACACCGCCAGATGCTCCACACCGAGGTCGCGCGCCCATTTGGTGCACTCGACAAGCGTGTTGAGACCGCGCCGGTGCCCTTCCATTTTTGGCAGATTGTTATCAGTGGCCCAGCGGCGGTTGCCGTCTAAAATAATGCCGACGCAAGCGGGAATTTTTTGCATGATAAATATAACCCTACCACGCTATCGTAAAGTCACCGTACCGCGCGGTCGGCGCGCGATGCTCCACATCGACGCGGTCGACGCGCGAGAACAGCGAGCCGCGGCGCAACGCCCCGGCAAATTGATCCAGCCGCTCCGGCGCGCCTTGCGCCACCGCCTCCACCGAACCGTCCTGCAAGTTTTTAACATAGCCAACAAGCCCGAGGCGGCGCGCCCTGCGCGCCGCAAAATCGCGGAACATGACCAGCTGGACTCTGCCGGTTATCCGGCAATAAATTTCCTGTGTTTCCATTGTGGACCTGGCGAGAATCGGACTCGCGACTCGGCAATGCGAATGCCGCGTAATACCACTTTACTACAGGCCCTTTTGCGGTCATTGAAATATAGCGTCAAAACAAGCTCAAGCCAAGAGCGCTTACCTATTTTTCCCCGTCGCCAAGTTGTCCCACCAGTCCGACGGGGCTGTTGTATAAATAGCCTCCGCGAGCTCGCGCGCGCTTTCCAAAGTAAGTTTTTTTATTTGCAGCCTCGGGTCGGCGCCGTCTTTGCCGTAGAGCCAAATGGACGCCTCTTTGTTTCCTTGCCAGTCATACTCGCGCAGGAGCAAAATCTGGTCCACGATGTCCGCCTGTTTTGCGATAATAGATTCCTTCGATTCGCGCGCGTCGTACTCTGTTACAAACTCCTCCATGTCTTTATACGGCAGTGTGCCGAGCTGTTCTTTATGCACCTCGTCTTCAAAAATTTTTACGTAGCGCTTGTGTATCCAATTGTGGTCAGCGGTGCGCGCCTCTGTAAGGTCGTGCAAAAGGCACATCATAACGACCTTGTACGGGTCTGCTCCTTCTTTTTTCGCCAAAAACCAACCAATAAGCGCCACGCGATATGAATGCGACGAAATGGTATCCGACGTGTCGTCGGTCAAAAGCACCTGCCGGTGGATGCGCGGCAATTTGCGCATGGTGCCGACCTCAAAAAGAAAGTTGGCGATGCGTTTATAAAACTCCATATCTGTGCGCTCCAAAACTCTGTCGGGATGCCGGGAATCGAACCCGGATTCTACGCACCCGAAGCGTATGTAATACCACTATACCACATCCCGACACGGTTTTTGAACGTATTAACGATACTAGCATAAATTAGACTCTCCGTTATTATTGATAATGTTTGTCGCGCACCCTTAGCTCAGTTGGTTAGAGCGCACCCCTCACACGGGTGAGGCCCCAGGTTCGAGCCCTGGAGGGTGCACCGCCAATTGAGCGCTTTTTATTTTGGCCAAAAAACGGTACAGTGTGAGACAAGGGCCCTTAGCTCATTTGGTAGAGCGCCTCATTTGCAATGAGGAGGTGACCGGTTCGATCCCGGTAGGGTCCACAACGTTTTTTATTTTCAGTCAAAGCCACCAAAATACCAACAACTTGCCTAGGCGGGCCGGCTATCCACTTTTTGTCCACAGATAATCCACATTGACATTCATTGACGCTTTGGGCGGTACCTATATGATTGGCGGTCGAGTTCGAAGTCCTTAGTTTCTGGGAGGAGACAATGGAACTTGTATTAAGGCGGCCGTGGCTAACCACAATAGTGATGGTCGGGTTTGCGTTCGCCATCACTCTGGGCGCGTTCTAGGAAATCCGGCCCCAGCAATGGGGCCGTTTTTTTATCCCGACGATTCTGTCGGGACCCCGACCAAAGCGTCGGGGTTTAAAGCTCGTCTATTTTTGCCGCTACAATGAAGTCATTTTCAGACAGGCCGCCGATGGCGTGGGTTGTCAGCTCGACCCCTACGTTGCCGTAGCCCAGTGTCAAATCGGGATGATGCTGTTCTTCTTCGGCTACCTCCCCTATTTTGTTAACAAAGTCGAGCGCCTCTTTAAAATCCTTAAAAACAAAACTGCGCGCCAGCATACGGCACTGGTCGATGAGCATCCACTCGGGGCTTAATTGTTTCAGCATTTCCTGCGCCTGGTCCGGGTTGAGCGGGTCTACCCCGCCCTCGCACGGCACGCACTTCTTTCGAGCCAAAGGCTCGCCCTGAGTTTTATCGAAGGGTTGTTTACTCATTGTTTGTTTCGCGCTAATGAAATTATATGATCAAGGAAGTTTGATAAGGACGAGCCGACCGCGTTTAGCGATTTATGAAAAAGTGATTCTTTGTCCAAGCCGGGCAATGTGTTGACCTCCAAAAAGTAAATGCCGCGTTTTGAGACAATAAAGTCAGACTCCGAGTAATGGCTAAGCCCGAGCCCGTCGTGGATTTTTTTCGCAATGGAGACAAGCTCATCCTTTTCTTTTTGGCTGAGTGCTTCGTGTGGCGAGGGTAGAAGCGCGTACGTCGGTTCATTTCTGAAATTTTGTATGACGCCGACAGTCGCGTCCCTCCCTTTTATATATTCCTCCACCAGCGCCTGCGGCGCATAATCAAACGCATTATCAAGCGCGCGCTGGAGCTGTTCAAAATTTTCCGCGATTGCCATGCCTACCGACGAGCCTCCGGTGACCGGCTTAACAATTGCCGGGTGCGGAAAGGTGCGGAAGATTTGCATTGCCGCGGCCTCAGTGTCGCCGGTATGTTGGACCACAATACTGTGAGCCATCTTTACTCCAAACTTGTTTGCCTCTTGTCTCGTCAGATGTTTGTTAAACGCCGTTGCCGAAGCCGTCGCGCCGGAGCCGGTATACGGTACACCGAGCCGCTCGAGCAGGCGCTGTACCTGCCCGTCCTCGCCGTAGTGTCCGTGCAGGGCGTTAAAAGCGACGTCGGCGCCAAACAGCGCCTTTTCCGGCGGGACGCCGATGCCGTGCATGTGCCACTGCCCGTCGCGGTCGATAAAAATATCGCGCGGCTCGTACTTTTCCCTATCCAAGGCCTCCAGCACCGCCGCGCCGCTTTTGAGCGACACGTCATATTCACTGCTTGGCCCGCCGCGTAATACTCCGACCACTGTGCGCATGGCTAGATTATACCCTATAGTGTAAATTCTTTGCGGCTTGTTTTGCGGTGGTAGCCTATTGCAAAGCGGTGGGCTTCGGCGTTGGCAAGCAGAATGTCGCGCTCTTTGTTTTTAATCAGTTCGCGGTCGCCGATGATGTTGCGCGGACGATGCTTCTCGTCCTTGACCACACCCACCACCGGTATAGCCATGCCGTACTCTGCCAATATTCTCTGTGCGGCATTTATCTGCGCTGTGGAACCATCCACCACTATCATCCTCGGCAGAGGCCACTCATCGTGCCCGAGGCGGCGCGACAAAACTTCTTTAAGCGCGCCGGGGTCGTCGCCCGCTTTGGCGCTTTTGATTTTAAATTTGCGATACTGACTTTTCTCCGCCGCGCCGCCCTCGACTACCGTCATCACACCGACTGCGGCCGAGCCGCGCAGGTGCGCAATATCATATGCCTCAATGCGATAGTGCAGCGTTTCGGATTTCAGATTTCTATATTCGGATTTGATTAGTGACACGTCTTGGATATGCTGGAGCGCGTACATCTGGCGCTGGATCTCCTTTGCCAGCTCAAAATCTTCTGCCGCCGCGGCTGCTCGCATCTCTTTATTTAGAGCTTTTACTAACTGCGTCTTTTTACCCTCAAACAAAAGCACAATATGCCTGATATTGCGGCGGTAATCTTGTTTTGAAACGTCTCCGCTACATACGCCGGGACACAATCCAATTTGTGCGCTAAAGCAACGGCGGCCCAAGTCAAGTTTGCAGGTATCACGATACGGAAATATCTTGCGTATCAGCTTCATTGCGTCTTTGAGTTGCGTCCCATGCGGAAACGGGCCAAACACTTTTTTTGACTTAGGAGCTTCGTTCAAATTTTTTCCTCTAATAACCAACACTCTTGGATATTCTTCGTCTGTAACAACCACATAATTAAAACTTTTGTCGTCTTTTAAGTCGGTGTTTGCTTTTGGTTTGTACGTCTTAACAAGGCTGGCTTCCAAAAGCAAAGCTTCCAACACCGAGTCGGTTTGCCGCCAGTCTAGAGAAACTGCCTGCGCTACCATGTTGGCAACAAGCGGCGAGCGCACCTCGTGCAGGTCAGCGGCAAAGTAACTGCGTACTCTATCGCGCAGGCTGGTCGCCTTGCCGATATACAGCACCTTTTTGTTTTTGCCCAAAAAAAAGTAAACCCCGGGCGAGTCCGGCATCCGCTTGGCTTTCTTTTTAAATTGCTCCAACTGCATAGAGGCAGTTATTTAAGCACTTTTTTGAGATACTTGCCCGTGTGGGAGTTTTTGTTGTTGGCGACATCCTCCGGCGTGCCTTTGGCGACCAGTTTGCCGCCGCCCACGCCGCCCTCGGGGCCGAAGTCCAAAATCCAGTCGGCGTTTTTTATGATGTCCATATTGTGCTCGATAAGCACCACGCTGTTCCCCGCCGCAACGAGGCGACTGAGGATATCGATGAGTTTGCGCACATCTTCGTAATGCAAGCCGACCGTCGGCTCATCCAAAAGATAAATCGTTTTTTGCAGATGCGGACGGTACAGCTCGCTTGATATTTTGACGCGCTGAGCCTCGCCGCCGGAGAGCGTTGTCGCGGATTGCCCAAGTTGCAGGTAACCAAGCCCCACCTCGTCGAGCGTTTTGAGCCGGTCATATATCGACGGTATGTCGCCGAAGAACTTCAGCGCCTCCTCGACCGTCATGCACAAAATGTCGTAAATGTTCTTTTTTTTATATTTGACCTCGAGCGTCTCTTTGGTAAAGCGCTTGCCGTTGCAGACATCGCAGGTGATGTACACGGTAGGCAAAAAGTGCATCTCAACCGCAATGACGCCGTTGCCCTCGCAGGTCTCGCATCGGCCGCCGCCGCGCTCCTGTTTGACGTTAAAAGAAAAGCGGTTCGGCTTCCATCCGCGCGCCCGCGCCTCGCTCGTTTCCGCAAAGAGCTCGCGGATAAACGTAAACGAGCCGGTGTACGTGGCGGGGTTGGAGCGCGGCGTGCGGCCTATCGGCGACTGGTCGATGAGTATGGCGCGGCTTAAGTGCTCGCTCCCCTCAAACTTGGCGGCGTTAAGCGTTTTGTTGGAGCGGTACTTTTTATCAAAACGCGCGCGCAAATTTTCGTGCAAAATTTCGTAGAGGAACGACGACTTGCCCGAGCCCGATACGCCGGTTACCGCAACCAGCCGGCCGAGAGGCACCTCGACGTCCAAGTTTTTGATATTAAACACCGAGCCGCCTTTTATTTTCAGCGAGCCTTTGTCTTTTTCTCTCCTTTCATCCGGTACCTCTATCGCCTTTTCGCCGCGCAAGTAGCTAAGCGTTACCGAGCCGCTGTCGTTCTTTTTAGCCGTAAGAAGTTTGTCGAGCCAGCCCTCGGCCACAATATGCCCCCCGTGCACGCCGGCGCCCGGGCCGATGTCCACCAAATAGTCGCCGGAATAAATGGTGTCCTCGTCGTGCTCGACGACAATAATAGTGTTGCCGAGGTCGCGCAGATTGAGCAGAGTTTTGATGAGCCGCTCATTGTCGCGTTGATGCAGGCCGATGGTCGGCTCGTCGAGCACATACAGCGCGCCCACCAGCCCGCTTCCGAGCTGGCTGGCAAGCCTGATGCGCTGGGCCTCGCCGCCGCTCAATGTGTTGGCGCGGCGGTCGAGAGTCAGATAGTCCAAGCCAACGTCAAGCATAAATTTAAGCCGCGCCGAAATTTCTTTGATAACCGTTTTGGAAATCTCGTGGTCTTTTTTAGAAAGTTCGAGAGAATTAAATAAATTATAGGAATCTTGAATTGATAGGTTTGTAATGTTTACAATATTGTAATTTTGAATTTGTTTGTTATTTGAGATTTGTGATTTGGTATTTAGGAAGACGCTTAGCGCTTCCTGTCTAAGACGCGCGCCCTTGCAGACCGGGCATGGCTCATCGGACCAAAAATGCTTGGTGCCGAGCCCGTTGCACGCCGGACACGCCCCGTACGGCGAGTTGAAGGAAAACAGGCGCGGTTCAACCTCGGGGAAGGAAAACCCGTCGTACGCGCACATAAACTTGCTTGAAATAAGATGCGACTCGGTTCCATTTTCCACCCGAACCAACCCGTCTGCTTCGCTAAGCGCGCGCTCCACCGCCTCGGCGAGCCGCTCGGAGTCGCCGGTGGAGACTTCGTCGACCAACATCTCGATATCGTGCTTCTTGTGCCGGGCCAAGTCGATACGCTCGCGCAGCGAGAGGTCCTTGCCGTCTATCCGGGCGCGCTCAAAGCCTTTGTTGAGATAATCGTACAACAATTGATAGTATTCCCCCTTGCGTCCAATAACCACCGGCGCGTATATGCGCACAACTCCCTTCATCATCTTGCGCACGAGCTCGATTATTTCCTGATTGCTGTGCTTGCGTATCTCCCGATTGCAAACCAAACAATGCGGCTTGCCGACGCGCGCATACAGGATGCGCAGATAGTCATAAATTTCTGTAATAGTCGCCACGGTCGAGCGCGGATTGTTGGAGCGGCTTTTTTGGTCGATAGAAATTGCAGGAGAAAGGCCGGTAATCTCCTCCACATCTGGCTTTTGCATCTGGCGGAGGAACTGCCGCGCGTACGCGGAGAGCGACTCGATATAACGCCGCTGGCCTTCGGCAAAAATAGTATCAAACGCGAGCGAGCTCTTGCCCGAACCGGATAAACCGGTAAAAACCACCATTTTGTTTCTGGGGATTTTGAGGTCGATATTCTTTAGGTTATGGGTTTTTGCACCCTTTATGTGGATATACTCTTCCATATGCAACGATAACGGCCCCTCGAATATTCCGAGGGGTGAGCTATGTGTTCCCAGTGTAGCATTGTATGGCAGAAAAAGAAAAAGCCGGTTACTCCTCATGTTATATTTACCCATTCGTGCGAATGAGACAATAACAACTTTGTTACAAATGCGATATGGTTTTGCCGGCGAGACGATGCATTGTTGGTGACAGAGAGAAAAACATCTGTGAAGAATGTTGTTCTTTTTCCAACACGCCCGCCGCAACAAGGACCGCAAGATGTTTGGAGGTTGATTTAAAAGACAACCTTAATTCCTCCGCCATCCCGCCGACGTTCACCTGCTTTTCTTTTGCAATAAACCGGAGAATTGCCAGTCTCCGGCGGTTAGCTAGAGCCTTAAGCACTCTCTCCAATTCTTTATCTTTTTGACCCACTGACATGCCTCTATTGTACCATTCGTGCGAATGAGTCCATAAAAGAAAAAGCTCCGGAACTTCCGGAGTTGCTAGGCAATAACTAAGCCCCGCGCCACACCTACGGTCGTAGGGGGCTGCGGGGCTGAGATGTCGCTCTCATAGCGCCATCTTAACGAAAGAGTGCTGGTTTTTCCGGTCTCGGTACGTTTGTCTTACGAGACCCTCTCGCCGACAACTGCAGACTGTCTGCTAAGAAAAACCAGTTGGAAGTGAGGAACTTCCCTCTCAAAGGCTTTGGATGATCAGTCCGGATTCCATCCTCCTGAATCACTTCCATGGAACCAGCCTATCTGAAGAACTAAAGGGTGATTAACCCTTCAAGGTTGGCGGTGTTTAAGACCCGCTCCTTGTACTAAAGGACAGTATATACCCATTAAAGACTTTTGTCAAGCCCTTTCGTGGGTACCCTAAATTACCCTTATTTCTTGGCCTTTTTTGAGGGTTTTTTGGAGGCTCCGCCGGTCAGGACCAAAAGCTCGTCGCGGATGAGGGAGGCGGACTCAAAGTCGAGCTCTTTGACCGCCTCGGCCATTTCGTTCTTTTTTTGCGCTATAAACTGGCGGGGATTTTTCTTATACAATTCTTTGTCTATTTCGAGCATGCTTACTATCGCCTTGGAGTGCTCGGAGCGTAGCTCCTCGGTAATGTCTTTGATTTTCTTTATGATGGTCGTCGGCGTGATGCCGTGCTTTTTGTTGTAGGCCTCCTGCGCGGCGCGCCGGCGGCGCGTTTCGCCAACCGCTTTTATAAGCGACGGCGTTTCTTGGTCGGCGTACAAAATAACCCTGCCGGCGGAGTTCCGCGCGGCGCGACCTATGGTTTGTATCAGCGACACCTCCGAGCGCAAAAATCCTTCTTTATCGGCGTCGAGTATCGCGACCAGCTCCACCTCCGGCAGGTCTAAGCCCTCGCGCAAGAGGTTGACGCCCACCAACACGTCGTACTCCCCTTTGCGCAGGCTGGTGAGTATCTCGATACGCTCCAGCGTCTCGACATCGCTGTGCAGGTAGGTCGATTTAATCTTGCGCTCTTTTAAATAATCGTTAAGGTCCTCGGCCATCTTTTTGGTAAGCGTCGTAATAAGCACGCGATTGCCGCGCTTAACCACCTTGGCCACTTCTTCTATCACGTCCTGCACCTGACCCTTTTGAGTCTGGGGAAGTCGGACTTCCCCAAAAAATGGGGAAGTCCGACTTCCTCCAGTCACTGGGCGGATGTCTATAACCGGGTCCAAAAGTCCGGTCGGGCGGACAATTTGTTCCACAATATTTTTTTTGCCGCTCTTTTCTTTTTCGTACAGCGCCGGCGTCGCCGAGGTGTAAATAACCTGCCCTACATGCTTTTCAAATTCCTCAAACTGCAGAGGGCGGTTGTCGAGCGCCGACGGCAGGCGGAAGCCGAACTCGATGAGAGTCTCTTTGCGCGAGCGGTCGCCTGCGTACATGCCGCCTATCTGCGGCACGGTAACATGCGACTCGTCGATGACGGTAAGAAAATCTTTAGGAAAGTAGTCGAGCAATGAGAACGGCGGCTCGCCGGCTTTGCGTCCGTCGAAATGTCGGGAATAGTTTTCTATCCCGTTGCAGTAGCCTACCTCGCGTATCATCGCGAGGTCGTAGTTGGTGCGGCGCTTGAGGCGCTCGGCCTCCAAGAGTTTGCTGCGCTTTTCAAACTTGGCCAGCTGCGCTTTGAGCTCGGCGCGAATGTCGGCTATTGCGCGTGCGCGCTCATGCTCGGGGGTAACGTAATGCTTGGCAGGGAACAAAAATACCGACTCGGCGGACTTCTTTTCCGCGCGCGTTATGGCATCGATAATCCGCAGTTTGCCGATGACCTCTCCGTCTTGCCCTGAGCCTGTCGAATGGGCGAACTCAACACGGTAGAGCACGCGCTCGCCGGTCGGCATAATCTCCACGCTGTTGCCCAGCGCGCGGAAGGTGCCCGGCGTAAGGTCGGCGTTGGTGCGCTCAAAATATACGCCAATGAGCTCGCGGATAAGCTCGGCGCGGTTTTTCTTTACACCGGCGCGCAACTCCAAATGCACTTTGCGGTACTCCTCCGGGCTCCCCAAGCCGTAAATGCACGACACCGACGCAACCACTATCACGTCTTTGCGCGTCAGCAGAGCTTGCGTCGACGCGTGGCGCAGGCGCTCTATCTCCTCGTTAATCTGCGCTTCCTTTTCGATATACGTGTCGGAGTGTGCCATGTACGCCTCCGGCTGGTAGTAGTCGTAGTAGGAAACAAAGTAGTGCACTGCCGCATCGGGAAAGAAGTCGCGGTACTCCTGCGCCAGCTGAGCGGCAAGCGTTTTGTTGTGCGCGATAACCAGCGTCGGCCGCTGTACCGCCTCGATAACATTGGCGACGGTAAAGGTCTTGCCCGAGCCGGTCACGCCGAGCAGGGTCTGATGCTGTTTCCCTTTTTTGAGCCCGGCAACTAAAGCGGCAATAGCCGCGGGCTGGTCCCCCGCCGGCCGGTGCGTAGTTTTGAGCTTAAACTTTGCCATACGAAGCAAGAAATGTATCACGAAACTCCGCAAAATTCCCGTCCAATAAAGACTGGCGGATTTTGGCGACCAGATTGGTCAGGAAGTACATATTGTGCATGCTCGCAAGTATTTGCCCGAGCATCTCGTGCGTGCGGAAGAGGTGGTGTACGTACGCGCGGGTGTGCCACGGCTTGCCGCTAATATCACAGACACAAACGGGACACTCGCAGTACTCATCAAGCGGCTCGAAGTCTGTTTGATATTTGGAACTTGGAATTTGGATTTTGCCGGAATGGGTGTACACACCCCCATTCCGGCCGTTGCGGGTCGGGAGCACGCAATCAAACGTGTCGATGCCGGCCTCTACGCCAATAAACATATCTTCCGGCTCGCCGATGCCGAGCAGGTGCCGCGGCTTTTCCTTTGGCAGTTCCGTGTTGACCTTGTCCAAAATACCGAGGATGTCGTCCTTGCTGAACGAGCCGCCGATACCGTAACCGTCAAAGTCCATGTTCGCCAGATATCTGGCGCTCTCGATGCGCAGGTCGGCATACCGCCCGCCCTGCACTATCCCGTATATCGCCTGCTCGGCGTTTTTTTTGATATTTTGCCGGTGCGCCTTGAGACTCCGGTCGGCCCAACGATGCGTCCGGCCCATCGCCTCTTTTTGATACTCATAATCTGCCGCGGGGCTGGTGCACTCGTCGAAGGCAAAAATAATGTCGGCGCCGAGCCCGTGCTGGATTTCTATCGAACGCTCCGGCGTAAAGCGGTGGAACGTGCCGTCGACATGCGAGGTAAACGAGACGCCCTCTTCGTCGACGATGGCGAGCTTGCCGTGGCTCGTCGCCAACTCTTCGTCGTACACAGCCGGAGCTGAGGCCGGAACAACAAAGTCCTGCAAAAGGGAGTTGGGGTCGTGTTCATCTCTCCCTTTTGCGGGAGCTTTTTGTTCCGGCCCGCTGACCTTCGAAACTTTTTTGCCAAACCCTTCTCCGAGCGAAAATACTTGGAACCCGCCCGAGTCGGTCATAATCGGGCCGTCAAAGCCCATAAACTTATGAATGCCGCCGGCTTTTTCTATCAACTCCGGTCCTGGCGAGAGGTACAAGTGATACGTGTTGGCGATGATTGTCTGTATCCCGAGCGCGTCAAACTCCGACGCCTTAATCCCCTTAACATCCGCCTTGGTGCCTACGGCAACGAACGCGGGTGTTTGTATATCGCCGTGCGGCGTAGACAAAATGCCGGCTCTCGCGAGGGAGCCGGGCATTTCTTTTTCTATTTTGAACGTATTATCTGACACCCACCAACTCTACCTCAAAAATCAACGTAGAGTTTGCCGGTATAGGCCCGTTGGCCTGCGCGCCGTACGCCATGCCCGGCGGGATAATAAGCAATCGCTTGCCGCCGACCTTCATCCCCAAGATGCCCTGCTCCCATCCCGGTATCACATACCCTTGCCCGAGCTGGAACTCTATCGGCGCTTTGCCGACGGAGGTGTCAAACACGGTCCCGTTGTCGAGCTTGCCGGTGTACTGCACGCTTACCACGGAACCAGCGGTTGCTTCGGCGCCGGCGCCGACCACCTCGTCTTGCATGATAAGCCCGGTGCTTGCCGCCGGCGACGCGGTGTTCATAAAATTAGTATCTGACACGCCATATATAAAGAAAAGCCCCACTACCGCGAGCGCCGCGGCGACCGCTATACCGGTTGTTAATTGTTTACTCATGGAAACAGTATAGCATTTGCAACGCTCGCGGCTTGCGTGTCGTGGATAACGTTCGGGAGCGCGCTACTGTTGATAACAAGCAGCGTAACCGCCACTACCACCACCATAGCGCTCGGCACCAGCAGGTCGTGCGCCTGGATTTGCAGGTGATGGAAGAACGCAAACATAAGCGCCAACATGAGCAGTGTTATGATGCCGCCCAAAACCCACGTGGTGGTAACGCGCGGCTCGCTGAGCACCCTGCCTATCTGCCGCGAAACAGAGTTGCTGAGAGACTGCGTTTGAGTAACGGTCTCAACTCCCAATACCTGCACCGGCGGTTGCACACTCGCCGCGACAGTGGTTGTGCTTGGAGCGGCCGCGGCCGCCGTTTGCCCCTCCTTCGCCAAGGATATGGAGGGCGCAGCAAAATACTGCACTACAAACGTCGCCGGCTGGCCTTTATAAAGACCTTGCGCAATACCGACACCGACATCGGTGTACACCGGTTTGATTATGTTGGCGCGATGCGTCGGCGACGCCATCCATCCGGACACTACGTCTTTGGAATCAACAAACCGTACGGCCAAGTTCTCCCCCGCATATTGGTAGTTGTAGCCGGCCGCGTCTATCCACGCCCACGGTTCTTTGCCGTCTGGCCCGACGTGGGCAAAGTAGCCGAGGCGCGCCATGTCGTCTGCCTTGGCCTGTGCCGACCGGTCGAGCAGAGCGTTCTCCTTTAATTGCGAAACATTATTTTGCGCGCGCTCCGCGTTGGTAAGCAAGATAATCTCGCTTTGTATAACCGCCGCCAAAAAGTCGTGGCCGGACTGCCGCGCTATGAGGTTTGCGACCAGCAGGCCCTCGGCTACCAACGCCAGAGCGAGCAGAAACACCAGCGACCGGCGACGCAGTATATGCGGCCGGTACGCGTTGTGGTGGGAGGGAACAAAATGATTTTTAATCCACTGCCAAAAACCTTTCATCCCCCGTATTATCGCACATTTTATGTGCTAAGTTTTTAGAGGCCGGTTTGGCGGCGATAGATAAACCAGGAGCCTATGCCCGCCACAATTATGGCGACCAGTCCGCCCAGAAGCCATGGCGAGAAGCCTATGCCGGCGCCCGCTGTAGCGGCAATATCGGTGCTTGTTGATACCGTGGTCGTAGCCGCTGTGGTGCTTGCTGTGGTAGCGACAACAGAGCCGGTTACCGCAGGCTTGGCGGTGGTTTTAGGTTTTGGAGCAGGAGCAGGGGCCGGCGTTGGCGTGGGAATTGCCGCCTTGGCGGCAATAGTGACCACCGCACTGCCCTGCGTACCCGCAAGAGTGTTTTTGCTTTGTGAATCATATGCCGCCGAATCAGAGTTTACCTGAATCGTTGCGGAGCCACTCTCTTTTGCCCTAAATGTAGCGGTTCCAAACTTTTTTACGTTCGTAAAGCCGCCAACAAAGCCTGCCATTTCCACAAGTTTTCCGTTCACGTTGTCTATCACATTACCCGGGGGTGTAAGCGGCCACGATGGATCAATTACAAATCCTGTTGCCTCTAGGAGAGCCGCCGGATACGACACACTTGTTTTTACTGTATAGATTTTTGTTCCCGCTCCGTCGACATTGACCGCGACGGTGAATGTTTGACCCTTCGTTACCGAGACCGTTGTTGGGGCGAGTGATATGGTCGCCGCATACGCGGGTACCGCCGCAAAAACCAAGAGAGAAGTGAGGGTGAAAATAATTGTTCGCATATACATCATCCTGTCCAGTTAACGATTAAGAGGTTGAAGTCCGAGAGATCTACGACGCCGTCGTGGTTGAGGTCTGCGGTCAAGTTCGAACCGGTTAAGCCCCACGCAACGATAAGCGCGTTGAAGTCAGTAAGGTTCACCAAACCATCGCTGTTGAGATCGCCATTCCCTGTTGCGGGAGTAGACGCTGGTAAAGGTCCTCCCCCGCCACCGCCGCCACCGCCGCCTCCGCCGGAAGGAGCTGGTGGGACGTTTATGCCGTACGCGAACGTGCCAACTTGCGAGGCCGTGCTGTTGTAGCATCCGACAGCGCGAATTGTCAATGACGAGCCGACCGCGATGGCGCCGGTGTACGTCGTACCTACCGTACACGATGGAGTAGAGTCGTTTGTCGTGTAGCGAATTAAGTCTGCACCAGTCGAGGTAAGCGTTACCGATTGATTCGATGTGTATGTGCCAGCGACAGGTGAAGCCACGGGCGTTTGCGCCACAGTACCTTCGATCCCGGTCGAGATGCCTGTCGAGAGTGTGCCTGTCACTTCAGAGGCGTAAACAGGGACCGCCAAGGCAAACGAGAGGAGTGTAGTGAGTAGATATTTTTTCATACGGATGTATCTGGGAGAATTAGATGGTATCCGAGCTTACGCCGTATTGCGCCGAGTACGAGCCTCCCGCGCTTCCGACCGGGACTTTCATTTCGACCATGACTTCAATTTGTCTGCCTGCGGTGCTTGCGTCTGCGTCGCCATCGAGTGTTATGTTTCCCGGATATGTGTTGGCTCCGGCGATGGTCACCACCTCTCCTGTCGTGTCCGCTTCGGTAGACTGCGCACTGTAGTAACGGATATTGCCCGCAGCGAGGATGATGTTGGCACCGCTCGTGAAGTCTGTGAATTTCATCGCGAACTCCGTCTCATCCGTCGGTACGGTGATATGGAATGTCCAACTCCAGCCATCGGTAAAGCTGTCGGTATCATCCGCGAACGTATCCACCGCATCGATGCCAGTCACCGCAAGCGACGCCGTGTCGTCAAATGCCGCTTCTACTACTACTGTACGAGTTTCTTCCGTAGCATCGTTACCCTCTGCATCCGAGACGTTATAGGTAACGACGTATGTGCCTGCTACCGCCATATTTACAGCGGAACTGTCAATGGTAATGCTTCCGGATATGTCACCGTCAACATCATCCGATGCCGTTGCGCCAAGCTCTGTGTAGGTGTCTCCAACCGTCAGCGTTTGAGGATTAATGCCCAAAAGCGTGATAACTGGCGGGGTTCCGTCAACAACCGTTGCTTCCGTGATAGTGAGGGATGCGCTTGCGGCACTCGTGTTGCCCGCTTCATCCGTTGCCTTTGCAGTAAAGACATTCACAACATCCTGCAAGAGCGTTACTGTCACCGACCACGTGGTCTGTCCCGCAGGAAGTACTACCGTGCCGACGACGAAGCCGCTCTCGAATACTGAGATGGTGCGCACTCCTCCGTCGTTTGCCACAGTGCCTGCTATCTCGTAGGTGTCGGCATCTACCGCGTCAGTGCCCGTTGTGATTGCTGGTACGTCTGGGGCAGTTACATCAGCACCGACATTTTCGTTGTCGCCGATATCTACCGACGCGCTCGCGGCGCTTACATTGCCCGATGCATCGGCCGAGATTGCGGTAAACGTGCTCGTCGCGTTTTGAGTCAACGTGACCGATACGCTCCAGCCTGTTTGTCCGATTGGGACGACCGCTGTGCCTGCGAGCGTTGCGCCGTTGTAGACGGAAACGGTGCGGACGGTCGGAGCCGGTGTGTCGGCACCCGCCGTGCCGGAGATTGTGTACGAATCAGAGTTTACTGTTGCTGTACCTGTCGTTATTGAAGGGACCGGCGGGGTCGTTGAATCAGCGACGACCGTCGTATCGAAGGTGTTGTCGCCCGAAGTACCGGTGTTAGACGAGCCGTCAGTCGAGATGACGCGGAAGTGGTACGTCGAGCCGGGTGTAAGACCCGAGAGTGTTGCGGTGTGGCTCGTGCCAGCACCACCTGTTTGCGCCTGCGAAGAGCCGTACGAAGAAGTGAGTCCGTATTCGACTGTTCCGCCAGCCGACTCGTCGGTCGTCCAAGTAATTATTGCGCCGGTCGTTGTGATACCACTTGCCTGAATGTTCGTGATAACCGGAGCGGCTGTATCAGGCGTAAGCGTGGTAAACGACACATGCGCCGAGGTCGTCATCGTGTTGAGCTGGGCAGTTGTATCTTGGCAACGTACATAGAAGTCATATCCCGTCGAAGGTGTGAGACCGGTAATAGTAGCGGTGTGCGAAGTGCCACCGGTCGTAGTGAATGCGGTCATGCCCGCGTACGCAGAGTCGGTCGTCGCGTAGCTACAGTTTGCGGCTTCATCCGTCGTGACTGAGAGAATGGCTCCTGTCGTTGTAATCGTTCCCGCGCTGAGCGAGTTGACTACTGGCACCAGAGTATCGATGATAGTGGTGAAGTAAATTGGGTCTTGGCTTTGTGTGACCACATTACCAGCAACGTCACGCACCGCGCCCGATTTCACATTAATTCGGTAGACTGTGCCGTACTCAAGACCGGAGTAGGCGATGGTGAGCACCGCAGGGCTGAGGCCCGAGACCGCGACCGCACCCTTGTACGATGCGCTAGTCGAGTTATTCACCAACAGGACTTTCGCGGCATCGATTAAGACGATGCTTTCGTCAAACGTCACCGTTGCAGTTCCGGCCGAAATGGAGATGCCCGTCGTACCGTCAATCGGTGAAGAGGTGAGGAGTTCTGGCATGGTCGTATCCCAGATGAACGTTATTTCATCGAACGCGCTGTTGCCGGCGTTGTCGGTGACCGTGAGACGTAGTGTGTACGTACCGTCAGTGTCGGCTGAGATGTTGGTATCAACGCCTGTGCCAGTGCCGCTCGGATTTGAGAACGTGATTATGCCCACTCCCGGGGTCTGGTTCGTCCACGTGTAAGTGTTCACACCCGAAGCCGGAACCGGATCAGTTACGGTCGCGTCTTGAGCAACTGTTGCATTAACCTCCTTATCGCCACCCATATCATCAATCGACGGATTGGTGCGGTCGAAGAGTACCGAAGAGGCGTCATCGACAGCTGTTTCTGTAACACCCGCGTTTGTCGCCGGTACGGCAATGTCCGCGTACACAATCGAGAATGTGACAGGACCTTCTGTGTCGGTAGCGGTCATAACGCGGTGTGCTGCCCAGTCGTTGGTTGGCAGATCGTCAACCGTTGCCGCTATACCATTAATCAGTACCGTTGGTGTGCCGATTGTCTCGCTGGAAGTAAAGGTAATCGTTACCGTATCCCCTGTCTTGGCGTAGAGCGCGTTAGCATTGCTCGTAGCAATGTGGATGACCGTAAGAACCGGTGCGACGCCGTCTACTGCCGATACCATCTTCGGCGTTACGGCTGTATTGCTGTTGAGGTCGTCAAGGGCTTCCACTTGGGTGTACGTCACGTCCGGGACTGCGTCCGTCGGCATCGTGGCAACGGTAAGCGTTATCATGCCGTCCGAAGTCTCGCTTGCGGCGGAGACGTCGTAGCCTGCGACCGCAAACTCACCACCCAAATCGTTGACCGTCGAACCGTTTAGGTCCTCGCTGAAAAGCAGTGATATATGCGTCGTATCTACCGTTCGTGCGGAGAGCAAGACTGGCTTTGCTTCGTCGGTGGTGCTGAGCTGAGAAAAGCCCGCGAGTGGGTTGCCAGCGAGGTCAGTCGCCGTGCCCGGCGTGTACGCGACAATATGTTTTGTGGTGCTGGCGACTCCGGCGTGAGTGATATCTACTGTATTATCGTCAGCGCTTCCCGTTGAGAAACCTGTGCCTGCAGAACCTCCGATGCTGAAATCGGTCCCAGTACCGAACGTAGAGTCTTTGACCGGTTCGCTGAAGACGATGGTCGCGGTATCTACTGTGCCGTTTGTATTGGAGTCTTTTGTCGTGATGGAGGAAACAGTCGGCGCGAGCACATCCTTGGTCGCGGTTGGTGTTGATACATTAGAACCGGTGTTCCCCGCCGCGTCGGTCGCGTTGACCGCCGGTGTGATGACTCCATCAAGAAGCGCAGTGGTGTCTAACGTAATGTCGTACGCACCTGTTCCATCTGCAGAACCGATAATGGTAACGAAAGCAGAGGCTGTGTCGGTAAGCGTGACACTGACGGTCGAGTTTGTCTCCGCCGTTCCGACTACATGCACTGCGGCTTTTTCCGCATTGTTAATGAGATTGTCTCCTGCGATGGAGGTGATGCTCGGAGTGGCCGGAGCTGTCTCGTCGTACGTCACACTCGGGCCCGAAGTGAGAGCAGTTACTTGCGTTCCCGCGTTCGTGGCAACATCTTTGAAATCAATAGTGAACGGCACGATGCCTTCCGCCTCGCCGCTTAACATGATGTAAGCGGCCGTCCATGTCGTGCCTGAACCGCTCACGTTCACTGGCAAAACCGCATGTCCGGCAATTGACACTACCGGCTCATCGTCACCTTCGGCGAGCGCTTCGTTGGCAGTAAAGGAAACGGTGACAATATCGCCCGTCTTCGCCCAGATTGGGTTTGCGTTGTTGGAGGAGATAGTGACCGAGGTAAGGGTTGGTACGTTGGCGTCGATGGTTTTAACAATATCGGTGCCGCTTGCGGAAGCGCTCGTGTTACCAGCAACATCTGTGTATGTGACACCAGAGATTTGTAACGCTGTCGTCTGGTCATTATTGCCCGACGTTACTGTGTATGTCGCCGTGTAGGTAACGCCGCTGTCAGCCGTTGACCACGAAAGTGGTTGACCGTTGTAGGAGCCGCTT
>Ga0209542_10009053_pt1 | contig 18374 bp, 18 predicted proteins | sample RifCSPhighO2_01_FD_184028 | JGI IMG/M metagenome (GOLD analysis project Ga0209542, IMG submission 184028) | Soil microbial communities from Rifle, Colorado - Rifle CSP2_plank highO2_0.1 (SPAdes) (version 2) | ecosystem: Environmental > Terrestrial > Deep subsurface > Rock core/Sediment ...
TTTTAGAGAGATAAGTCAAGATGAGCTAAGAAGAGGCATAGGAGAACTAGCAGTTCACTCAGAAGACTCCCATGATTATCAAGACATGTTACAACACGTGATTCTCACTAATGTAGCAGGATTAGGGGGAAAAGAAATAAGCCTAAGCAGGGCTTTCTCTCCTGATGGATGCACCAACATTCTTTACGAAGATCTAGGAGATTACATAGGTCAAATAAATTTAAGAGATAAAACTTACACTTTAACAAACAGATTTGGAACTAAAGAGGTAAGAGATAGTTTAAAAACAGCCTTAGAGTCTATGGGTCTTGATAAAGTGAGTGTAAAGAAACCAGTTTATAGGCAACAAAGAAGGAGAAAAAATTAGCATGTTGACGCTTCCAGAATTATTAATCAAAGAGCCTTCGTGGAGAAGAGACATTATCTCTGCATGGATAACTCAAGAGCAAAATGAAATAAGAATAGATTGGAAAGCCATGGCTGAAAAATTAAGGGCAAACCATCGTTCGGAAGCTACTCTAGAGCAGGCTTATAAAATCCTTGCAGAGATCGGGATTTTATCAACTAGCACCAAAGGAAATTACATCATAAAAGATGGTATGGGGACAAACTTCAACCCAAGCGATAGGTTCGGAGACCCTTATTATTTTACCTCAAGAAGAGATGCTGAAAAATACAAGATAGCCTTTTGTTGTGGAGAAAGGGTTGTACTGAATGCTGTAGAATAATTCATCTCCACTTAACTTCAACCTGGTCAGTTCTTTCTGAGATCTACTTGTCTATGCAAAAACATCAATAAATTTATAAGCTTAAAAGGTATTAATTTTACATGGAAATTGAACTGAGAAAAAGGATAGTTATAGATCCAAAAATCATGGTAGGCAAACCCGTAATAAAAGGCACAAGAATACCTGTTGATGCTATCATCAGACTATTAGGACAAGGAATGACAAAAGAAGAAATTCTTGAAGACCATCCTAGCTTGACAAAGGAAGACATCATGGCTGCACTAATTTATGTTTCTGAGGTAATTAGAGGAGAAGACGTATTTCCATTAAAGGATTAAGATGTCTTTAAGTTTTCTCGTTGATGAAAGCTCGGGTTTTAAACTATACAAGTTTCTCCTTGAAAAAGGATTTAATACAAAATTCGTTGGAGAGATTATGTCAAGAGCCCCTGATGAAGAAGTTCTTGCTCTTGCAGATAAAGAAAATAGAATTTTGATAACTAATGATAAAGATTTTGGTGAATTAATATTTAGGCTCAATAAACCATCGTCAGGTGTGATACTCTTAAGATTAAATATAGACTCGCCAAATAAAAGGCAAAAATATGTAGAAGAAACTATTAAGATTTTATCAAACAAATTAAAATCAAGTTTCGTCGTAGTAACTGAAGGCCAGATAAGGGTTAGAAAAATTTAATTTCTCCACTTAACTTCAACCTGGTCAGTTCTTTCCCGAGGCTTTATATCCAACTTCTCAATTTCTTTTCCCTCATGCTTAATCCCAGATTTAAACATAATTTCTCCAAGATAAGCAATCATACTGCCGTTGTCCGTTAATAAACTATTTGGAGGCACGTACATCTTCGCTCCTCTCTCTTTGCACATTATCCTGCACATTTCCTGTAATCGAGCGTTGCACGCAACCCCCCCTCCTAAAACAAGTTCTTTCTTTCCGATGTGTGCAAGCGCTCTTTCAGAAACTTCAACAAGCATGGGAAAAACAGTTTCTTGCATACTGAAACATAAATCCTCTTTTGTGTACTTAACTCGCTCATTTTCATTCGCTCGGAATTTTTGATTATATATTAAAACAGAATTTTTCTCAATATCATTAATATTAATATCACGAGCTTTTAGCGAGTGCAATTTTTGGGCGGGGGGGTGGGAATGGGTTGTATTCTCCGATTTCTTCATCTTCTCAATCTTCTGTCTTAAATTTGTAAGTATGCCGCTAAGTGCAATATCCATTCCCTTAACAGAATAAGGAAGCTCAATATAATTCATACCTTGCAAAGCAAGTTGCTCCACTTTTGGGCCTCCCGGAAAACCCAAACCCATGTATCTTGCAAAAGTATCTATAAAATTTCCAACTCCAAGGTCAAGAGTCTCTCCAAATATTCTGTACTTTCCAGATGAATATGCAATAATTTGAGTGTTTGCTCCCGAAGCGTAAAGCAAGACCGGATCCTTAGCTCCAGTAATCCTGCCTATTTCAAGATGAGCAATACAATGATTTACAGGAATAACAGGAATTTTTAGTTTAACACTCCAAGCCTTCATCTTCCTCAATCCAACAAGCAAACACGGAGTAAGCCCAGGTCCCTGAGAAAATGCAATGGCATCTATCTTATTTTCAGTAACTCCAGCCTTTACAAGCGCCTTAACAAAAACCTCTTCAGCAATTTTCTCGTGATGCTTCGCAGATTCACTAGGTATTATTCCCCCACTTTCAGTAGAATACATTTCGCGAACATTGCTAAGTATCTTGCCATTTCTCACAACTCCAATTCCAAATGTGTGTGCCGTTGATTCTATTCCTAAAATTATCGCCATTTTCCAATCTTCTTTGCATAGGATTTAATTTTATTACTTGATAAGTAACCTTTACTGAACATATATCTCAAATGCTCTCTTGTGCTCATCTTCTCCACGCGTTTCACTAACGCATAAAGGTTTTTAGCATATCCTTTTCTTATAGCTAAATTGTCTGTTTCTCTCTCCTCTTCTATTCTAACATTTGTATTAAATAAATATCTTATTATAAAAGAAAATTTCTCATAAAAACTTCTCTTTGAATGTCTTTCAATATGACCTAATTCGTGGGCAAAAAGACCCTTCAACTCGTTATAGGAATACGCTGCAATTTTTTTAGGATCAATGAATATCAAAGTTATAAATGAGAAATCAAAAACCGAGGCAGTGAATTTTCTATAAGCAAACTCAAGAACAACTATCTTCTTCTCCCCCAATACTGGAAAGTTTCTCTTTATCAATCCATCAACGATCTTTGTACATTTTTGCACGTGGTTAACCATAACCAGTAGAAATAAAATAAGTATATAAAATTAATCAAATAAAGTCAGAAGTATAAAGTAAAAAATATTAAAAATAAAAAGTAAGCTGAGAAGAATTACTTCTTCTTTTTCTTCTTCTTTCCGCCTCTAGCCATCTTAGCTTCACAAACATTTCCCTTACCGTCAACGTAGTAAAGGAATCCAGGCTTTCTCTTAATAGCGTTTTTTACAAGTATTGTACCCATATCACACCTCCTTTTTAGATAAATATAATCAAGATAGACGAAAAGTCTTTTTAAACCTTTCTAATCCTCGTCGAGAAGTGCAACTTCTCTAGAGTAATTATCGTTGACAGGGATCTCCAAAACTCTCACAAAATCCTTCTTAGGCTTTATGGAATATTGAAACGGCCTTATAACCCGTTTTTCAATTACATTGTTTTTATCGTCGAGCCAGAGAACAATAAACGGGAAAAAAACAAACATCGCAGTTAGTGCTGGCCGTGAATTTTTCTTAAAATCGAACAGCAAAGCCCGGGCATTCTTCCTTCTTTTCCAAGTAAGGCCTATTCCCATGCTAAGTCCCTTGCACTCTCCAGCAAGAACAGAGATTTTCTTGCCTTTATAATTAAAAGAAACCTTAACCTCTTTCATGTTAAAAAAAAGATTAGAACCTATTTAATATTTTCTAAAATAAAAGTATAAAATCATAACCCAAACCAACCTTTATTATCATTAACTATCTCTTTATCATCCTCTTTTTGGCCTTTCAACTTCTTATATTCCTTATAATGCATGTTAATGTTTTTTTCACAAACAAAATCATGATGCTTAAACCCGCCACCAAAAGTCTTGGGAATATGCATCAATTCATGTATAATAACTTTCAATTGCTCTTCTTCTGAAAGCTTATCAAACCGCTCATGAATAAATTCAAGCGCGTAGTAAGCCTGAACACCTATAGCTCTCTGCATAAGCTTTCCGAGAGCGTGGCATCTAGCAATTGTTCCTCTTGAACTTGAGCCATAGCTTCTAAAGCATTTCATTCTCTCAATCCTAACATGAGGATACAGCATTCTAGACATTTCATCAGCAATGATTTGTAAATCTGGTGCTGGTTCGTATCTCATTTTTTATTCCTCAAGGTATAATCTTCAATAGTTTCATCCTTAAAATATATTTCTTTATTAACAGCTTTTCTCAAAACTATTCTTAGAATTTCTTTATTATCCCCCCACTTTATCTTATTAACAAAGTCCTTTAAGTTAAGCCATTCATATTGCACATGCTCCTCATTCAGCACAATCTTTCCTTTTTTAACAAAAGTTATAAAATTCAGCTCTCTGCAAATTTTATTTTTCCAATCATAAATTGAACCCCAATTTAAAAATAAAATTTCTTCAGATTCTAAACCAGTCTCTTCTTTTATCTCCCTTGTTACTGCATCTTTATCCGACTCTTCCCCTTCAATCGCCCCAGTAACAACGAACCAAAAGTCTCCACCGTGACGTGGATGGGGGTTATTTCTAAGGGCCAAAAATTGTTTACCATCAGTTATGAATGAGAGGATTTTAAGTATCATTACTTTAACCAACCAAAATTTATTTAAATAGTTAATTACCCACTTTATTATGATAAATCTTAATCATAAAGAAAGAATCGCAGAGATTGAAGAAGAGCTAAAAGAAAAAGGTATTCCAAACGAAATACTTAACACTCCTGAAAAAATGTGGAAAGTGGTAAAAAAGCTTGAAGAAGCAGGAATGATAAAGAGAAAGGGCTATGAGCTCGCTCCTCCTTTTGAGAGACATTACTCTTCTAGTCAAGAACCTCAACAGTCTTATTTCTGGAGGTAAATCCGGATTTTATCCTGACTTCCTTCTTAAAATGTTTCTTAAGAAGCTTTAGTAATTCCAAGTTAGCCTTGTTATCCTCAGGAAAAGACTTAAGTTTAGCAAGAAAATAGTCTCCCTTATTCTCAATTGATTGCTCTCCAGAATGAGGCTTCACCTTAAACTTAACAATCATCTTGCCTACCACTTCCTCTCTTGCTCTTTATTTTTCTTTCTTCTTTTCCACAAGATGAACAGTATTATAAATATCAAGATTAATACGCCTAATATTATCAAAACATAACTTGCCTTCAGATATCTCTTCTCTATAACATTGAAAGTATCGTAAGTAGAAACACTAATATTCCCGTATCTCGCCTCCCCAATAACAAGATAGGGACCTCCGGGAGTGTCAATTGGAATATGAAGATCCCTCTCAATAGAGACATTAGTCTTAACGGCAATTATCTCCTTTGAGGATTCGTAAATTATAAACTTATCAAAATTAGAAACATAAAGATAAAGTTCAACATCAACAGCCGTCCCATACAATCCTACATTAAGCATATCTACCAAAGCTTTTATGTTCTGCCCGGGATTGACACTCTTATACGCCGAAGGGACTCTAACTTTAATGTCGAACAAAGCTTCCTTCTCCTTAACCTCAAGAACAATATTGACATTTTTCTCCACATTACCGCTTCTAAAAACAACCTTCCCAAAATAAATTCCCGGCTTAGCCGACTTAAGAGCATAAAGATAAAGTCTAATTGTTTTTTCTTCGCCTGCTTTTAGGGAGAAAACTTCTTCATTTAAGATAGACATTTCCGATAAATTAATAACATTTGAAGAGAGATTAATGGTATTAGAGCCAACATTCTTAATAGTAATATCATAACTCAATCCTTGCTCAGTAAAAATTGTCGAGGTAATAAATTCAGGGCTGACACTAAATCTAATATCTTGTATGGAGGCTCCACCGCCACCTCCACCCCCTCCACCTCCGCCTCCACCAAAAGGCCCACAAGAGACTAAATTAACATTTATGCTCCAATTCAAAGTATAGTTCAACAGTCCATCAGTGACTGTAACACTAACATTGTGCGCACCAGAGACGCCACATCCGTAAGTATGATTGAATTCATTAAATGAACTTCCAGAATCATATTCTGTCTGAATTCCATCGACATACCAATAAGCATCAGGAATTGTTCCATCGGGATCGTGAGTAGTTATGTTGAAATACAACTCCGAAGTTCCAGAATGGCTAAAACTCGTATTATACGGATAATATGAAGTAATATTTGGTGCCCTATTTTCATTTGTTATAGTAAGAGTAAAATTATCACACGCAGATAGTGATGCTCCCGTCTGTCCACAATAAAGGCTTATGTTAGCATGAGTATTAGAAAGTCCGGTGTCATTTACACAAACAGTCACATTATAAACTCCTAAATTTACTGAGCTGTTTGTAGTAAAATTTATAACTCCTCCCGGGCTCGTGATGTTGAATAAATTTACCTGAGTCCCATTAGACGCGTTGACTATTGTTACATTAAAATTAATACTCCCATATCCCAAACCATACTCAGTATCATCGAAACCTACCTCCTCATATAATGTTGAATTGTCCCCTTGGGTATAAATTGTTTTTATACCTACATCCTCTATCACAGGAGCATTATTCTTCTCAATGACAGTTATATTTGTCTGTTTTGAATCAGAGCAGCAAGATGAATTATAGTTATCGTTTACAATAACTGTTTCCTGAAAGAGTCTTGATCCAGCATTAGCACCTCCAGCATGTGTTTTATTAAGCAAACCCGAAACAATAGCGAAAGTATGCTCATTAGGTGCTGCCTGAGTTATCCAGAAAACAAAGAAAGGATTGCTAGGAACGATTGAGCCAATAAGAGCATCTCCATCGCTGTCAATAGCATTAAATTCATAATAAAGATTAGATCCTTCACACACATAAAGGCTTGAATTAATTGTCCCAATAACTGGAAAGTTATTTGCATTGCCTATAGTAACATTAGAAGTGGTATTCAGGGTAGAAAAGCCAAGATTAGCTATGTTAAAAAATATTACAGCTAAAGCAATGAATATTCCTAAAACCAACCACCCTCTTTTCATTTTGTATATAGTGTATCAAATTGAAATGTAAAGACTTTCAATCTGACCTTTTAATCATTATAAAAAGAACAAAGTCGTGTTTTTATATTTTTTTCAAGAAGCCTACTTCTTCATACCCTTCATCTCTGCTTGAAGCTTAGCCATTTTCTTCTTAAGTCTTACATCCTTAGGAGTCCTGAATCTTCTATACAACACAAGCCCTACAATTCCTGCAGAAAGAAATGCTGCAAACGCGTAGGCAAATGTGAAATCCCATCCGCTAGACAAACAAGCAACTCTTACAACCAAAGGCTGAGATACAGACATCCTAGTCGCAGATCCTCCCGCCCCGGCGCCATCAGTCCCTCCCGGAGTAGATTCGAGGATAATATCCCCTTTATATTCTTTCATAGGTTGATTAGTGCAATCTACCTTATCAATAACTTTTCCGACAAGGTAACTTCTTTGGTAAACTTCAGGAACTTTAAAACAAAGCTTTATAGGAAGAGCCTCAGCACTTGAAGTTTCAGGAGGCAAGTATTTTATTTCACTATCATATTCGGTCAAAACGTCTTTAAGCTCATCAGAAATGACAACCTGAACATTAGTTCCAGTTGGAAATGGATTGTAAGCTTCGGGAGTGATGCATCCTTCTTGCCCTTCATTAATTTTTATATCTCCTTGAGTAATCTTTAACCCAACACCGGCAGAAGCTAGGGAAATCATTAAAATAAATGCAAAAACAATCGTTATTAGTATTTTCTTAGTCATCTTAACATCCAGCTCCTGTTGTAACACCTTCAAAGCTTAAAGTATTATTATAATATGCCGCAGTCGTCGCCGCAGGAACATCAAGCCAGAACCTTAAATAATCATTCCCTCCAACAGTAATATTAAACCCACTCTTAACATAGCCAGTGGTTAAGTCAACTGCACTAGTCACAAGAGGAAGCGAAACATTGGTAACAGTATGGTTAGCGTAAGACTCATTTCCAACCCCTATTGTGCTCGCCCCAGAAGAGGTTAAGGCGGTATCTGCCTTTACACAAAAGTCAACATTTGTATTGCTGTCTGTTGAAACATTAAGCCACATCGAAGTACTTTGATTGTAAGTTCCACCAACTCCAGTTGTATTTACACTATTATTGTTATCTGTAGCGTTCCAATTAGTGACAGGAATCGAGTTTATGGTTCCAAATTCTATACCATTAGTCAAATTAGTTGACATATCGATAGCAAAGTAAGTTGAAATTGTTACATTAGAAGTTGTTGTCGCTGTCGTTGCATATCCTGTAGTCCTCACTCCTTGATTCATAAGCATTATAATTGAAAATAAGAAAACAGCCGCAAAAATCAAAACTACAATGTTATCTTTATACCCCATATCAACCTCTTTTTATAGGACAAATAGATAGTTTGCATTTATAAATATTTGTGTAAACTAAAGATTGCAAATAGGTTTAATTAACTATAGTTAACCCGGAGACTGGCCAGTCTGAACAGCAGTAAATGATAAGGTGTTGTTATAAGTTCCAGCCGTCTGTCCTAATGGGGCGTTAAGGAAGAACCTTAGATAAACAACAGTATTCCCTGAGGCCAGGGCAGAACCTATTTTGTGATTAGAATAATTTGTAGTCATAGGAGTTTTATTCTCTTCCGAAACAGAAGCATTTGTATAATTGTAGCTATAAGTCTCGTTCCCTAAAAGAAGAATGCTTCCTCCTAGTGTGCTTAAGTTATCATTTGCCCGCATGTACAAATCAGCAGTTCCATATGAAACAGATACGTCAACCCAGAATGAAGTTATATTCGGATTGGTTCCATTGTTCCCCTGGGCCGATTGATTTACGGCAGGAAGAGACGCCAAAGTCCAATTAATTTGCTGGCCTAGGCTTGAAGAAAGATCTATGGCAACAGAGAATATCTCAGCAATCGTCACATTCCAATTAGCTGTTATGTTACTGATAGACGTGTTAGCTGTCGTATTTGCATAAGCAAAGAAAGTATGAGTCGTATTTAAGTCTCCTGTAGCATTCACCCAGAAAATTACTGTTTCGCTTTGCCCTGCATTTAAGCTCGCAGTTGTGAACGGATTTGTCGAAGCGTTTGTGTAGAATGGAGTTGTTCCTGCAACTGTTGAAATCAAGCCTGATTTTGTTGACGTTTCATTTTCTTCTGAACCATAGGTCAAAAAATTGTCTATCTCTGTAAGATAAGAAGCATTTATCCAAGAAACTGAACGATTTGTGCTTGAAATACGGACTTCATCCAACACCCCATTAAATGCCTGTGATAAAGTGTCTGATCTGTCAGCTATGTATATTGCAGTTGATGCAGCCCAAGCTCCTGTGTTGTAAGTGGTTCCTGAAGAAATTCCATTTTTGTAAAATTTATACCCTCCAGTTATACTATCTCCCTCACGAACAAAAACTAAATGATATAATGTATTCGTCGACAAGCCACTAATTCCTCCATCACTGCCACCCATTCCATCTGTTGACCACATAGACAAAGCCCCGCTAAGCTGATCAAACAGCATATAACTCGTGGCAATAGCAACCATACTATGGTAGGTAGTATAAGAGGTTACATTAGCCCAAACTTCCCAAGTAAATGTATCTCCAGAAGTTATATCTGTAGAATAATACTGCTGAGAAGCAACCGCATACTGCATCGCCCCGTCTATTTTACCAGTTGCTGCGGTTGGACTATTTGCTTGAGTACCATTATGCTGACTTGTCGAATCATTAAGAACTCCTGCTGTAGGTGAATTACTATGATAAACTGCAGTATAACTAGAATCCCAAACCCCTACTTTATTATCTGCGTTAGTAGTAGAACAATTATAATACGCCCAAATGTAATCGCTAGTATCGTTATTTAATTGAGGAGTTTTAACCCATATGTATGAATTTCCAGATGAATTCCATAATTCAGTTTCTTTATTTAATAAAGTAGTATTGTCAGCATCATAAAACCTTATATCTGTAGCGCCTGTCTTAGAATAATCAATTCTTGAAGAATTTAAAACCACTAAAATTGGAAAATTAGTTAGGTTTTGTGTCCCGTATGGTTTACTAAAAGTTAGTTGTCTTCTGTTATTACAGCTAGCATTAGCCCAGTTATCAGGATCCAAACTAACATTTACAGTTCCGCAATTTCCTCCAGTAGGACTGCACGTAACATTTAAAGTAACATTAAAGAATTGATTTCGGGAAACATTTATGTTTCCAGTAGGATAAAGAACATTTAAGTTAATTTTTGGGTAAACAATAGTTAAATTACTTGAATTTCCCCATGATGAATAATCTATTCCATCATAAAGCCTTAAGCTGCACATCCAAATATCTCCGCTAGTTAAATTCCCTGAAGCCAAACTAGCGTTAAATAAAACATTATTAGAATAGCTGTTATTATAGTCTACACTTAAATTCAAAGCGGCATTTTTATACCATCTAACACTAACATTTAGAGGATCTCCATTGGAATCTGAAATTGTGTCTGAACAGTTTAAATTAGAGTTTGTTGAGTTAGTTCCATCGACAGAAAGTAAGTCTGGAGTGGGAGTTGTTGGAACAATATTTGTCGTTAGATAGGTAAGAGTGCTAGTAGAGTTCCACCCATTGTCAGAATCATTAGCATAAACTATCCATCTAATTGTTACATTGTAAGTAGAATTAACGATCTTGATCACATTACTCCAATTCGTCGTTCCTATCATACTTACAAAACTGTCATTTACAAACGTCCCTGTTCCATTATCAAAGCTGAAGATGTATCCTGAAAGCGCAGTTTCTTCAGTCCAATACACACTATGATTTATAGAAGAGTTTTTTACTGTCGAGTTTGACGAGTTTAAAGACCATTGAGGAGGAGTATTTGTAGTTAAATAAGAAAAAACGCTTGTAATATTCCAGTTATTTGAAGAATCATTGGCATAAACTATCCACCTAATTGTTACATTGTAAGTAGAATTAACGATCTTGATCACATTACTCCAATTCGTCGTTCCGATCATACTTACAAAACTGTCATTTACAAACGTCCCTGTTCCATTGTCAAAGCTGAAGATGTATCCAGCTAAAGCGGTATTATCTGTCCAATACACACTATGATTTATAGAAGAGTTTTTTACTGTCGAGTTTGTTGAGTTTAAAGACCATTGAGGTTTTGTTACATCTATTGTTACATAAGAGAAAGTGCTTGTAACATTCCAGCCACTTGAAGAATCATTAGCATAAATTTTCCACTGTATTGTTACTCCACCCGTTGTGTTAACCCCTTTAGTTACATTAGACCAGTTTGATGCTCCAATCATATCAACAAAGCTGTCATTTACAAAAGTTCCTGTTCCGTTGTCAAAGCTGAAGATATATCCAGCTAAAGCAGTATTATCTGTCCAATAAACACTATGTAGAATTTGAGCCCCTGCGTCTGTCGAGTTTGACGAATTTAAAGACCATTGAGGAACGGGATCAGCACTAGCACATAAGTTTCCAGTACAGGCCAATCCTCCATCGCAATTTGCAGCACTGCAACAGCTTTGTCCGACTGTTCTTGTAGCATTCACAACACAACCCAAGCTCTGGCTGTTGCATACTAAACCATCTGAAACGTATCCAGAACTGTCAACGTCGCTGTCACACGAGTTATCATCACTACAGCTACCCATAGCCCCATAATAAACTCCTGTGTTTAAACAAACAGAAGAAGTGCCGCAAGTGGTTCCAGAAACACAAACACCGTCTGCATACGAACTCCATACTCCATCCTCTGTTCCGCCAGCATCGCTGTCGCATTGCTGGCCTCCCCCATTAGTACAGCTATTTGTAAGTGTCCCGCTATTATTATAAACAACTCCAGTTGAGCATGTTCCCCCTGTAGTGCAATAACCATCACCACCAAATGAAGTTCCTCCATTTGAATCACATTTATCAACATCGGTGTTAGCGCTTGAACAGCTTGAGCAATCGCTTAATATTGTTCCTTCATTATCGCAGACTTCATTAGTGTCGCATGTGTTTCCAGAAACACACATCCCGTTGGAAGCATAAGACCCATCTGTTATACTTGAATCGCACGCATCATTATTAGAAGTGGTCTGACCACAGCTTGCGCAGCTGCTTTGATAATTTGCGCCATCATAACATGCTTCTGCTGTTGTGTCAGCTGTTGCGCCAATGCAAATGCCGTTTGCGCTAAATGCTCCATTTGAAACACTTGAATCATAAGGGTCCCAGTCAGAAGCAACAGAAGCACAGTCACAATTATCCTGCAGTTTGTTGCTGCTTTCAGAATTCTTGCATGCAGCGCCTGTCATGCAATCATCATCCAAGCCATTATTATCAGCTTCCCCGCAAATGCCTCCAGTAGTAAAAGCAGCATCTGTAATTGAAGAATCACACACGACTGCTGTGCCTGTTGCGCTGTTGCAGCTTGCAACAGAACAATCTGAATAATAAACACTTGAAACAAAACAAGCATGAGTGGTAGTATCGCAAGTAGTTCCAGAAACACAAATACCATTACCTGCCCACGCTCCACTTTCACTTCCAGTAGCATCGGCATCACAACCTTGCCCTCCCCCATTAGTACAGCTATTTGTAAGTGTTCCGCCATTATTATAAACAACTCCAGTTGAGCAGGTTCCCCCTGTAGTGCAATATCCTTCAGCAGAATAAGCACCTGCTGCAACACTTGTATCACAGTCATCAACATCAGTGCTGGCACTTGAACAGCTTGAGCAATCACCTAAATATGTTCCCTCATTGCTGCAAACTTCATCTGCATCACAAGTATTTGTCGATATGCAAATACTATTTAGAGTATATGACCCGTCTGAAGTAACTGTGTCACATTGAACTCCATACTGACCTGACCCGCAAACAACATAGTCTGCACCAGTATAGACAACATCGCTTGCATCACAAGTTCCGCTTGTCAAGCAGATACTATCTATAGCATATGCCCCGCCTGCAGTATTTGTGTCACACTGCCTTCCTTCATAAGAAGAAAAACAAAGTCTGTAGAAATTGCTTGCATCTCTTGCAACATTGCTCGCAACACAATTATTACCACTAGCGCAAATACCATTCACATCCTCACCCCAATCAGTAGTGTCACAAGGTAAAAGTGATGTAGATAATACACAAGTACATGACAAATCATTATCTGGCCAACTCCAAACCCCATCTGCATCATAGACATTAGTAGTACATTGAGCTCCATCTATTTGCCAGTCATCAACCCATCCAACATCAGAATAGCAATAATTATCATCTGCTGTTGAAACACCCTCGCAGCAAAAATTAGTTCCATCACTTCCTGAAGCAAAATCCTCTCCTACATCATCACCGCAACATCTTGGTGTTGTTGAAAGCCAAGAATTAGCCGTATAGAATGATTCAACGCAAACAGGAGCCGACGTAATCCCATTTCCATCGCAAGTCTTTGCGCAAGCGGCAGAAGAAGTATCTGCATCCAGACAAGTATAGCTCGTTCCAGTGCTCACCACGCAAGTAACTCCGCCACCAGAGCAACAAGCCGTACCAGCAGCACAAGAAGCGGCGGTACAACCAATTGCAAGTAGCGTAAAATTACTCTCATTTCCTGTGCCTTGCTCTCCCGAATAATTATAAGGAAGCATAGTAAAATTATTTATTACAGCGTTGTAAACATCTAATCTTGAAATGTTTATTTCTGTAACAAAATCAAGCATATAGCTTATTGGCTTTCCTGTGCTTCTTAACCTGTATTTCAATTCTTCAGGATTTAGGGTTTCATTTTCCAAGACCAAGGCAGCTCCTGCAGAAACCATTGGAACACTTATGCTTGTTCCACTTAAAGAAGCAAAGCCTCCTCCTAAAACAGGAACATTTACACTTTCACCTACAGCAAACAAATCCACAAACTTATTCACGTTTGCAAACGAAGCAATTGCATCTTGCTTGTCTGACGCAGAAACTCTTGTAACATTTGAAGCGCAAGATGGAGATTTCAAATTTGTTGATGCGTCATTTCCTGTTGCAGCGACAACAAAAATTCCCTGCTCGACAGCTGAATTTGACAATTCAGCCACAACATTAGTATCACAAAAACCATTATAACTTCCGCTTCCTATTGAAAAGCTTATAATATCTGCCTTGTTGTCAATACACCATTGCAACCCCTCTAAAACATATGACTCATAGCCCTGCCCGTTAGCGTCCATAACCTTAGCCATATAAATATCAGATTCAGGAGCAATTCTTGATATAACTCCTGAAACACTTGTTCCGTGCCCGTTGTCATCCATAGGGTCAGAATCATTATTAACAAAATCCTGACCTTTTTTGTAATTAGTTATGGAGGGATGGCTGTAATCAACTCCAGTATCCAAAATACAAACCCTTTTATTCTTTCCAGTCAAGCCGAAATCATTCCTTGCATCCAAGCTTCTTATAATAATTTCAGACTCGCCCAATAAAACATCAACTGGCTGATCTAAGATAATCTCATCAATGCTTGAATTATCCAATAAATTCAATAAATTTTCATCGAGCTCTACGCTTTCATAATTTCCAGTGCTTTTAATCTTCTTTCCTATAGAACTAAAGCCTTGCTTTGTCTTTATAATAACTCTTGTCTTATTATTCAAGATTAAATTATCAATTACTTTAGTTTCAATCTTCAACCCCTTTTCATTAATAATAAGATTTATTCTTTCTGTCATGGTAAATCCTGCTCCAATTACCTCAAGCTCATAAACTTGGCTAGTTTCCAACAAAGGCACAACCCACTCAATATAATCTAATAGAAGATTATTATTTTTATCATAAGCATTAAAATCTATTTCCTGTATTCTCTGCCCGTTCTCAACAAGATAAAGCTTAATGTCTGCCTTATTTTTGACCTCGATAGGAAGATTGGCAAAAGCTGTAACATTCTCGTATTTTATTTTTCCAGGTCCGACAATTGAAATTTCCTTAATTTTATCCTTTAAGCTTCTTTCTTCAGCATAAGGAGCATCAGTATAATACTCCAAAACTAATTCTTCCTTATCATAAACAGGAGAATTAATTTCCACTTCAACATTATTTCCACCTTCAACAACATTTCCAGTAATACTTCCCCTGAAAAATCCTAGTATAAAATTAAAAATCCTTGAAAAAAATCCGTTGCCTTCTGTTTCTGCAGTTACACTACCTGTAATTCCTGGGGAACTATCTTCAATAATATTTTCATTTCTAACAAAAGCCTCGATTTCCTCTTCAACCTCGTTTTTTATTTTCTTCACAGAAACATTTCCTGCAAGTTCAGGCAGGTCAACAACTAAATTGTCAACAGAATCAGCTCCTTCAATATCTACCTTAACTCTTTTTTCCCATCTTACAGGTTGGCCAAGGACAGCACCATACTGAAAAGTAGAAGAATCAGTAAAAACATTCACGCTAGAATTAATAATTGTAACATTTGTAATATTTTGCTCTACGGTTATGGCATTAGAAGTTTGATTGGCTTCGATTGTTTGACTTGTTTCATTCGATATAACTCCACCGGCTCCTGCTCCCTCTTCAGAAGATTCATTTGAGGGGGTTATAGTTTCATCTTCTGGTTTGGGAACCTTTTCAAAAGGTTCAGTTTCATTAGAGTCAGATTCTGGTGTTGTCTCATTGGCTGATGTTTCTGGAATCGTTTCGTTAATAGATTCTTCGCTTGTTGTTTCTGCTGTAGGGGTTTCAGTTACAGGGACTTCTTCAGTGGGGGTTTCTGTGGTGGGAGTCTCGGTCGTAGAAGTTGTTTCAGCCGGGGTTTCTGAAGTAGAACCTTCTGAACTAGTTTCTGAAGAAATCGTATCTGTAGTAGTTTCACTTGTTCCTGCATCAGGAGTGTCTGCTGTCAGACCAGTAACAAAAGACTTTACATTATTTGCAAGTTTTTTAAAACTAAAACCTCCTTGCTCCTGAGAGCTAACACCTTCTTGCTTGGATAATTCATTGCTTAGGACTATTAATGATACAAGAAACAAAGCAATTATTCCTAAAAGAATGAAAAGAGTTTTGTGTTGTGCAAATAAATGAGAATGTGTTTGAGCATGAATTACAGCACCATGTTCCCTTGGGTTATCAATATATCTAGAATGAGTCTTTCCATGCTTGTCTCTGTAAGTGTGATAATAATACGGCCCAAATCTTTTTCCATCTCTGTAAATATATCTTTTGTAAACCATTCACCTCAATTAACCTCGTTTTTAAGACCCCTCTTAAGGAGATGTCATAAGAAGGACCTTGGTCCTTTTTATAAAGGTTCAATGTGCTGTAACTATTTAAAGATTGTTGTAAGGAAGAAAATTTGTCTTATCTAGAAATAATTTCACCTTGACAAAGAATTTTCAACCCTTCTTCTTATTGGATTAGAGCACTTTATGAGATAGGATTTTAATTTCTTTCTATCAATCTTATTTTTTATTTTCCTTAATGTTAAATTGTCTATTTTCTGGTTAAACAAGAACATATCTATAAATGTTTTCTCCAAATCAGAGTAGGGTAGATAAAAGTCGCCTTCTTTAAGATATTCAAAACCAAAAAGATATTTTTTATCTATGTTTCTCAATAGTATGCTTGTTCCGAGCGTTTTTCTTATTCCTCTTTTAACTTTCTTAATTGTTAAGATAACTGGAATAGTTTCTTGTTCCCAAACACCATGAAAACTCAATGCACATTGTAATCCAAGATAAGCGGGAGCAAAGGCATAAACTGAAAGGGAGACTTCATCATGTTTTGTATAAACTCCTTTTCCAATTTTTTTTATCTCCCCTCTTTTAAGTAAATTGGAAACAAGCAATTTTGCATAACTGCCTTTTTTTTGGCCAATTATTCTTTCAACTGACTTAAAATCGAGAACTGGGCTCCTCTTAAACAATTCTCTGACCTTTTCTAAGTATATTTGTTTTCCCATTTTCTTTGTATATAATTTATCATTTCATCAGCAGAAGGAACAATTCCATCAAGCAAAATAACTTTTAAATCATCTTCATCAATTGGCTTCTTATAACCATCAATTAAATCCTTTATTTCCTTTATCTTGTGCGGTTTTTCAACAATTCTAAGAAAAAAGAAAACATCCCACAAATCCCTGATTTTAAATCGTTTTAAATAGGCGTTTGACTTCTCAATCAAAAACATTTCGGGAGTCAAGCCATAAATAGCAATAATATTGCCATCAGACATTTCATAATCACAAATTACGCCGGAGATTCTCTGAAAAGTTGCTTCAAACCTAACAGAAACCCTATTAATTTCCAGCTCAGAATAAATACTATCTTCTGATATCTTCTTTTTTTTAATCTCAAAGCCTATTTTTTTAAAACTCTCAAACAAAGCTTCTATTTTTTTCTTATCATACGGAAGATAAAAATCCAAATCCTCTGAAAACCTTTTTCCATTATAGCATCTCCATATGGCGGTGCCCCCATGCAAGACTGCAGTATTAAAAATAGAATAAACTTCCTTCACTATTAAATCCTGAGCATACGCTATCCTCCTGTGAATTTCCCGTTTCAATCGCAACTGTAATGGTATTCTTTCCATCCTATCTATAAAAGTTATACATTTATATATCTTTCGTCCATAGTATATTTTAGCCAGAATTCTAAATTAAGAACTATCTAGTCACAATTTTCAACGCGTTTCTGTATTTTAACTCACAACTTTTTCAAATTTTTTAGTATATTTTCTTTTGTTTTTTTAAACTCTCTGGGAGTTAGGCTAATGAGGTTATAATCCTTAAACGTCTTCAAAATAGATATCAAAGAATCAATAAAATGCTCTAAGGAATATTTTTTTAAAATTGACTTGTAGACATTAAAATTTATATCAGAAAAGAATAATAAAGACATTATATCAATCTCATCTTTTTCACCCTTAAGAGAATTCCTTCTTTCTATCTCTGCTCCCTGTTTTAAAATCAAAAGAGCCTCTTTTGATATGACACTAAACCCCTCTATTTTTGAAATGTAATTTCCAATATGCTCTGGAGGAATTATCAACTTTGAAAAGTGTGAAACATAGATATCCACATCAATTTCACCTATCTTTATTTCATATTTTCTTAAATTATCATTTTTAGACAGGTTTTCTTGCTTAAGCTTCTGCAGTTCAGATATGCTTACAACAATATCAATATCCTTAGATTTCTGCTGTTTTGTCCATAAATATATAGCCCATCCGCCAATAAGGATAAAATCATATTTTTTCTTTAAATCCTGCAATGCTTCCCAGCTTTTTTCGGTTAATTGTGAATTCCAAAACTCCATTGTAAAAACCTACGGTTTTTGATCCCTCAGGCGATTTTCTTTAATTGCCTCCGAGGAAAATCTTGCCATCTTAAATCCCAATCCTCTTTTCCAGCGCATTAATAAACTCTTTTG
>Ga0209542_10009055_pt1 | contig 18374 bp, 16 predicted proteins | sample RifCSPhighO2_01_FD_184028 | JGI IMG/M metagenome (GOLD analysis project Ga0209542, IMG submission 184028) | Soil microbial communities from Rifle, Colorado - Rifle CSP2_plank highO2_0.1 (SPAdes) (version 2) | ecosystem: Environmental > Terrestrial > Deep subsurface > Rock core/Sediment ...
ACTTCCTAGAGGATTATATAAAATCTGGCAACGCTTCCAACAAAGCAGAGGTGATGCGTCGCGCTCTTATGAAGTTTGAGGAAGACGAAGCTGTCATGAAAGTGCTCCGCTCCGAGCAGGAGGTAAGAGAGGGCAAGATCATCCGCGGCAAGCTCAAAGATATCTTGAAATAACCGATGTATATTATTTCCGCCGCGCCGTCCTTCCAAAAGGATTTCAAGAAGCTGGACCCAAACCTTAAAGATGAAGCGAGAGAAAAAGCTGCGCTTCTCGCTAATCCAAAAAATCATGCAAAGCTCAAAGTACACAAGCTGCACGGACGCCTCAAAGATAGATACAGCTTTTCAGTCAACTACAAGACGAGGATTGTTTTCAACTACCTAAGCAAAAAGGAGATAGTGCTCCTTGCCATAGACGACCACGACATTTATCGTTAATTTGTGAGTGTTTTTGATTCTGGTATTCTTCAAAAATCATTATCTTTTTTTCTTGATATCCCTGTCGCTCCAGAGGCGAGGGAGCATCATTGAGGGCTTCCACATTTTTTGGAGCTTCTTAATGTCGGTAGAAGAATTATATTTGCCGCCCGCATTGTAATCCGCTCCGGCGATAGGACCCGTCTCAAAAAAAACTAGCTGGGCGATCCTGCGGCCGACGACAAGCGGGATAGCATAATGCATGGAATTGTTGGTGATCTCCATGGTCCAGCGATTGATATAGCCCACATCGCCCCAGCCGGCGCATTTGCACACCTCTATAAAGCTTCGGCCCAAGGACGAACGCGCTTTCATCATTGTCGTTATATGATTTTTGCCGCCGATGAATTCGTTGGTGTGCGCCAAAATCGTTTCTCCCGGCTCAAGCACGATTACGAGCTCATCCGGGCCGATGTTCGTGAAATCAAATTTGTAATGTTTGAATACTTCCTTCGCTTTCTCTGCTCGCAAGGGCTTGGTGCCCCAGACGCGCTCCACATCCTTCTTGTCGTAAATATTGTATAAGTGTTTGAAGTGCTTGGGCGGCCTTTGGGGGAAGAAGTATTCGCCGAGCGTCACATCGTAGCTTGAGGTGGCGAGATTCTCTCGCTTGAAAGGCGAGATGATAATGTCGCCATTCTTCATCTCTTCTAAAATTTTCTTGTCCGATAGCGCCATGAGCAAGATTTTAGCCTAAAAAGACCAAAATGGCTATACACATTAGGTCTTTGACAAAACCCTTCGGGGGGGGGTATCATTTAGGCATGAAAAATTTTGAAGATAGTTTCGCACAAGATTACACAGGTATCGATAATACCCCTGAGAATACTGACCCTCATAAAAAAGAGTACGAGGGAGTGAGACCGAACCTAGAAGCACTCAAAGAAAAAAGAGACGAGCTCATTAGAGATGCTTTCGAGAAAATTGCTCCCATGTCTGCTGATTTGATAATGGGAAAAGATGTGACAATGCCCAACGCCGCGCGCCCAGTTCAGGACACGATAAATAATTTCTTGTCTAACATGGAAGATCGACTTCGCGGTAATCAAGTGGCTAAACACAGCATTATGCATAAATTAGCTCAACTTGTCAGATCGCAGTTAGCCAAAGATTGGGGTTTGTCGAGGGTTTTGAACGACACCTACGACGATGAAATCGGTCTAGGATATGGCCTGGATGACAAGTCAAAGATGACATCTAAAGAAAGAGAGTTTCTTGACACCTTCCCTATATCAGAAGTAGAAAAAGTGATACAAAAAAATGAGTTTTTCCTACCTCTAAAAGTAACAGAATTTGAAGAGGGTCTCGAAAAAGGCATTAAAAAACAATAATTGTGGGGAGTAAATATTATGCAATCTGAATCTTTTGGCGGCAGATTTGATGACGAGCCAGCTCCTAATCCTCATGAGAGGGGGCCTGAGAATGCTCCCGAAGGCAAGCTAAAAGAAAGCTATAGGGATATTCTTGCCGGCAAACTAAATCTTTTAAGGAAAAAAGGAAGGAAAGAAGAGGCTAAAGGCTATCTTCAAGGTGTAAAGGATTTTGATGCTAAAAACTACGGAGAAGAAAAACTAAAACATCAACAGGAGATAAGTCACAAGGTACCGCTTAACTCTGAAACGGTAAATAAGCTTGTTGAGCGTTCAAAGAAAGATCAAGAATCGGCTGACTATAAAAGAAAAATACGGTTTGGGAAATAGATCCGAAACCTACTCGTAAATCAGTTAACATTACACTGCAATTGGTGCCTTGATAGATGGATGCGGGTCGTAGCCAACGAGCTCGAAATCTTCAAATTTGAAGTCAAAGAGGTCTTTCACGGCCGGATTTATTTTCATCGTCGGCGTTGGCTTTGGCTCTCGAGATAGTTGCTCGTCCACTTGCTCCAAATGATTGAGATACAAATGCACATCGCCTCCTGTCCAGACGAATTCACCGGGCAAAAGCCCGCACACCTGCGCTATCATCATTGTGAGTAGGGAATAAGACGCGATATTGAACGGCACGCCGAGAAATGTGTCGCACGATCTTTGATATAGCTGGCAGGAGAGTTTGCCGTCTGCCACATAAAATTGAAACAGGCAGTGGCAGGGAGGCAGACCCGCTTTTGCCATCTCGTCCGTATCTGCCGGATTCCAAGCGGATACGATTAGCCGTCTTGAGTCGGGCTCCCTTTTTATCTGCTCTATCACATCCTTTATCTGATCTATCCTTCTTCCGTCCGGTGTTCTCCAATGCCGCCATTGGTATCCGTATATCGGCCCGAGGTTTCCGTAATCCTTTGCAAATTTTTCGTCTGTAATTATTTTTTGCACGAATTCTTTGAGCCCTGCTTTCCATTCTTCACTTTGGGTGTTTGGTACGGTCAAATTATTTCTTTTCAAATAATCTTTGTAAGGCCATTCGTCCCAAATATGGACATTGCGCTCTGCCAGATATTTCAGATTGGTATCGCCTTTAATGAACCAAAGGAGCTCATGGATGATGCTCGTGAGCGCTACCTTCTTTGTGGTCAAGAGTGGAAAGCCCTTGTCTAGCGGGAATCTCATCTGATAGCCCAAAAGCGAGATCGTGCCTGTGCCTGTGCGGTCCGTCTTTTTCACACCACACTCCTTTATGTGCCGCAGGAGCTTTAGGTATTCTTCATCGTGTGGGTTTGTCATATTAGTAGAAAAAGCATATCATAAACTCATCAAACTAAGAAAAGCTTATGATTTAAGGGCAAAAATCTAGATATCATCTGTTAATTTTATAATCATGATTGACAAACAAATAGAAAAACTTATAAAAAAAGAAAAAGAGAGAAAGAAAAAGCAGATTACACTTATTCCTTCAGAAAATTATGTTTCAAAAGATGTTTTAGAAGCGTTGGGATCTGTACTCAATGAAAAATATGCTGAAGGATATCCTCATGCCAGATATTACGGCGGATGCGAAGTAATAGATGAAGTGGAAGAATTATGCCAAAGCCGCGCTCTAAAACTTTTCGGACTCTCACCAAGTGAATGGAGAGTTAACGTGCAGGCGCTTTCCGGTTCTCCCGCTAACTTGGCTGCATATCTTGGAACTGTTCCAAAAGACGGCAAAATAATGGGGCTGCCGCTTTCATCAGGCGGCCATCTTACTCACGGGCAAAAAGTTTCTATTACAGGCAAATTTTGGCAGCAGGTTCCTCTTGCGGTGGACGTAACAACAGAACTTTTAGATTATAAAAAAATGATGGAGGATGCCATGCGTGAAAAACCAAATCTTATTGTTGTAGGATTTACCGCATATCCTAGAATTGTTGATTTTAAAAAGTGCAGGGAAGCGGCAGACGCTTGCAGAGCATTGCTTATGGTGGATATGTCTCATTTTGCAGGTCTTGTCGCGGGCAAGGCGTATCCAACACCATTTAAATATGCTGATATTGTAACCACGACAACCCACAAAACTCTTCGAGGTCCTAGAAGCGCCTTGATATTTTCAAAAATAGCGGTGAAAAGAATGGATGCTAAAGGCAGGGAGATGAGTATTTCGGATCTCATTGATAAGGCGGTATTTCCCGGCCTTCAAGGAGGTCCTCATGCCAATCAGATCGCTGGGGTAGCAGTAGCGCTAAAAGAAGCAATGGCGCCAGCATTCAAAAAATATGCAAAACAGGTCATTAAAAACGCGCAAGTCTTGGCCTCGCGCCTTCAGGCGCTCGGCTGGCGCGTAGTTTCCGGCGGCACAGACTCGCATTTGCTTTTAGTGGACACATGGATGGATGGCTCTAAAAATGCCCGCGGGGCGGGCGGAATTCCAGGCAAAGTTGCAGAAGCAAAACTCTGCAAGGAAGGAATTATTGTAAACAAAAATACAATTCCAGGAGACAAACGCTCGCCATTTGACCCATCCGGTATCCGCCTCGGAAGTCCTGCAGAAACAACTCGAGGCCTCAAAGAAAAAGATTTCAAAAAAATCGCAGAGAGGATAGACAAAATATTGCGTGGCAAGTAATTTATGAAAGGCAAGCTTATAGTGATAGAAGGCATAGACGGAAGCGGGAAAACCACGCAGGCAGAATTGCTTGTGGCACGCCTAAAAAAAGAAAAGATTTCTTGCGAGACACTCCGCTTTCCGCGCTATTCCGATAATCTTTTCGGAGCGCTCATTCGCGAATGTCTGGATGGCAAGCATGGCGATTTCATCAATATCTTCCCGAAGGTCGGCTCTGTGCTTTACGCCTGCGACAGATTTGAAACGATGTCAAAGATTAGAAAGTGGCTTGTGGAAGGTAAAACTGTCATTCTTGACCGATACGTATCCTCGAATCAAATACACCAGGGGGGCAAAATCACAAATGAAAAGAAACGCGCTCTTTTTTTGGATTGGCTAGGAGTTATGGAATTTGAAAAACTCGGCAACATACCGCCCGATTTGGTGCTTTATTTAAACATGCCGCATCAGGTGTCGCGCCTCCTTATTGAAAACAGGACCGGAGTGAAGGATACTGCCGACAGTAATTGGAAATATCTGAAAAATGCCAAAAAAGCCGGGGAATACATGCTGTCGCGCGAGGCAACATGGAAAGAGATTGATTGTGCACCAGAGGGAACAATTTTACGAAAGGAAGCAATACACGAGATTATTTGGGAGAAGCTAAAGAAAAGCTTAGAGCTTAGAGCTTAGAGCTTTTGGCTTTATACTATCCATCTATGAATTCAAAAATCGCGGAGAAAATAAAAAAATTGATCGCAAGTGCGGCAGAAAACTTTGAGCTTGATGTACCCGATGTGAATCTAGAGCATCCGGAAATTTTGTCGCATGGGGATTATTCTTCTAATGTTGCTCTTGTGGTGGCAAAGGAAGTGAGCAAAGCGCCGAAGGAGATTGCGGAGGAGCTCAAGAAGGAAATAGAAAAAAATCTTCCAGAGGAAGTAGAGAGAGTAGAAGTAGCGGGTGCCGGATTTTTGAATTTTTATTTATCTCGCAAGTTTTTTGCGGATTCTGTGGCCGAAATCATCGCTTGCGATGATTTCGGCAAGGGCGACGCGCTTGAAGGCAAGATGGCGCTTTTTGAATATACAGACCCGAATCCTTTCAAAGCGTTCCACATAGGGCATCTTATGGCGAACGCGGTGGGCGAGGCGCTATCGCGCCTCGCCGAGATGCAAAGCGCAGAGGTCTCTCGCATATGCTACCAAGGAGATATAGGGCTCCATGTGGCCAAGACGATATGGGGGATGGAGAAGGCGAGAGAGGCGTTCCCGGAAGACGGCGATACTCTCGGGGATAAAATTAAATTTATGGGCGATGCATATGTATCCGGAACCAACGCGTATGAAGATGATGAGAAGGCGCAAAATGAGATTAAAATAATTAACAAAAAGCTTTTTTCCGCCCTAGGCGGATCCGCCTCTGGAGGAGAGAAGTCCGATTCCGAGCTCCAGACATATTACAACAAAGGCAAAAAGTGGTCTCTCGAGCATTTTGAAGAAATTTATAAAATACTGGACACAAAATTTGATGAGCATATCTTTGAAAGCGAGATGGCAGAGCCGGCAGTGCAAATCGTCAGAGACAATCCGAATGTGTTTGTAGAGAGCGAGGGAGCTGTCGTGTTCAAGGGCGAGGAGCACGGATTGCATACCAGGGTGTTTTTAACTTCACAGGGTTTGCCCACATACGAGGCGAAAGACACAGCGCTCTTTTTCAGAAAAGCAAAAGAATTTCCGAAGCATGACCTATCTCTCGTGGTGACGGCTAACGAGCAGAGCGATTATTTCAAGGTGCTTCAGAGAGTATTTGCGCTACTTTCGCCGGAGCTTGCAAAAAAGTTCACACATATCTCGCACGGACTTCTTCGATTTACAGAGGGCAAGATGTCTTCAAGAAAAGGCAATATCATTACAGCAGAGGCATTTATAGACGATGTGAAGGATGTGGCGCTATCAAAAATAAACAAGGAGGGAATAGAAGAAAAAGAAAAAGAAAAGATTGCAGAAGCTGTGGTAATCGCGGCGATAAAGTATTCAATCCTCCGCCAGTCGCCAGGCAAAGATATTATTTTTGACAAAGAAAAGTCACTTTCTTTTGAAGGCGATTCGGGGCCGTATCTGCAATACGCATATGTCCGCTCCTCATCCCTGCTAGAAAAAGCTAACACTACTCATGGCAAGGGTAACCCTTGCCATTTTGTTCCAGAAGAAATTTATGAAATAGAGAAGATGCTTTATAGATTCCCTGAAGTCACATCTCGCGCATGGGCAGAGAAAGCACCACAGCTCGTGGTGGAATACCTCACACATCTCGCGTCTGCCTTCAACGGATTTTATGCTAAAGGCACAATCGTAAGTGGTGAGTCAGACTCTCCATACAAAGTAGCCATCACAAAAGCATTCAACACCGTGATGCAAAATGGCCTCCATATCCTCGCTATTCCTCTGCTCCAAAAGATGTAGTTTGTGATAATGTAGAGCGTCATGGAATACAAAATCCTTTTATACTACAAATACACAAAGGTGGAGAATCCCGAGGCGCTTTTGGCGTGGCATAGGGGAGTGTGCGAGTTCCTGGAACTCAAAGGGAGGATAATAATCGCAAGGGAGGGTCTCAATGGCACAGTAGAAGGCACAGTAGAGAATACAGAAAAGTACAAGAAGCTCCTGCGCGAGATAGGCAAGACGCAGGAGACGAAAATGATGGGTAAATTTTCAAGTATTGAATTCAAAGAAAGCGAGGGGACGGGCAATGCTTTCCCAAAGATGAAAATAAAAGTGCGGAATGAAATAGTGTCGCTACATTTGGGCAAGGATGATGTGGACCCAAACAAAATCACGGGCAAGCGCCTCTCGCCGGATGAGCTCAAAAGATGGTATGAAAAGGGCGAGGATTTCGTGGTATTAGATATGAGGAATGATTATGAATACGCAGTAGGTCGATTCAAGAATTCTGTGAATCCTCCGATTGAGAATTTTCGTGAAGTGCCAAAGCATTTGAAGGACATTTCAAATTTGAAAGACAAGAAGGTGGTGACGGTATGCACAGGAGGGGTGCGTTGTGAGAAGGCATCGGGCTATCTAATGAAGCAGGGATTCAAAGATGTGTACCAGCTTCATGGCGGGATGCACAAATATATGGAGAAATTCCCCGGAGAGGATTTCCTCGGCACGCTTTACACATTTGATGGGCGCATTGTGATGGATTTCGGCGGCAAAAGGGAGATCGTAGGCAAATGCTATTTCTGCAGCAATACTTCCGAAAGATATGAGAATTGCGCCCGCCCGGAATGCAACAAGCGATTTATACGATGTGATGCTTGCGTCGAAAAGGAGGAGAAGGAGTGGTGTTCAGCAGAATGTAGAAATGTTAAAATAAAGCAATGAATCACTCACACAATTTACCCCTATTCAAAAATCTTTTAAGACATTCTTGGCATTTTTATAAAGCCAATTGGAAATTCTTGGTGTTGATATTCTTACCAGTTCTGTTTTTTATACTGCTTCTTACTTTAATTCTACGATTTGGATTTTCATCCGCAGGAGTTTGGGTTTCAGCTCTAGTTACTATTTGCGGCATAGTTCTCGCACTTACAAAAGTATTTAAGCAAATACTTTTATTTTCTGGAGGAATGATTGCTTTTGATATTGAAAACGGAGAGAACAAAAAGATTCATCTCCCTTACAAAAAAATCGCTTTACAAGTATGGCCAATAATTTGGGTAAGTGCACTTCAATTTCTGTTCTTGTTTGTGTTTTCGATCATAGTTTTCATTGCCGCAGGCATAGTTCTTTTAGCGCCTTTTCTACTTATAACTGCTATTGTGCGAGCTGATCCATCAACCATCTCTTTCTTTACCCTTTATGGCAATACCATTACTGTTGTCATGCTAACAGTTTCATTATTTGGATTTATTCTTGCGAACATATTTTTCTTAAGCGGGATTTGGTTCTCTTCATACGCACTCCTCCTGGAAAAAAGGACAGGTTTAGATGCTATCGCGACAAGTCTCACTTTGACTCGTGGCAGGAGGTGGCAGATCTTTTGGAGAATGATTGTCATAGGCCTAATTGCTCTCGTTCCGATTCTTATCATTCTAGGACCAGTGTATATTCAAATTTTATCGGAAATTATTCCCAAACTTCTTATAAGCCTATTGCTTTATGTTCAATTTAACATTATTGCTCCATGGCCGGAAATCTCCTCAATGCTTTTTACCTGGCGCACGGTGCTGGCATCAATCGCTTATCTAATATCAATGCCGATATTTATTGTCTTGAATTATTTCTTGTGGAAAGACGTAAAAGCTACAGCTCCAGTTTTTGAAGAAACTACATATATTAAAACGCGCAAACGCGCAAAAATAATAATAAGTATTGGGTTTCTGCTAAGCCTTATTTTTGCCCTAGCTTCTGTTTTTTCGAGCTAGAAAAAATGCTATTATGCTTCTGTCGTGGAAGAACAGAGCAAAAAAAGTCAGCACGCCGAAAGGGAAGAAAAAATCCTAAAATTCTGGCAGGAGAACAAAATTTTTGAAAAAACTTTGGCAAAGAAGGCGCCCAAGGGTGATTTTGTGTTTTACGAGGGCCCGCCGACGGCCAATGGTAAGCCAGGGGTCCATCATATTGCAGCTAGGGTGTTCAAGGATGCGATTCCTCGCTACAAGACGATGTGCGGGCATCATGTGCGGCGCAAAGCCGGCTGGGACACGCACGGGCTTGCGGTGGAGATTGAAGTGGAGAAAAGGCTCGGACTTAAGTCAAAGAAGGAAATTGAAAATCTTGGCGTCAAAGAATTCAACAAAAAATGCAAAGAAAGCGTCCTTGAGTATATTGATTTATGGAAGCAATTCAGCGAGCGAATGGGATTTTGGACGGATTATAACGACGCATACTTCACCTTTGACAATAATTATATTGAATCGCTTTGGAATATCGTCGGCAAAATAGACGACAAGAATCTTCTCTATAAGGACTACAAGGTCTTGCCATGGTGCGCGCGTTGCGGCACAGCGCTCTCCAGCCACGAATTGGCGCAAGGATATGAGAATGTCAAAGATTTGTCGGTGACAGTCAAGCTGAAAATAAACTCCATGCCCGAAGGATTTGTTGAGGTCCTCGGGTCGGCACGCTTGCCTGGCTGGCAACGGCCTCAACCAGACGCTCAAAAATCCTCCGGGCACTCCGTTTTTTTTCTCGCATGGACGACGACGCCTTGGACCTTACCAGGTAACATCGCTTTAGCTGCGGGGGAGGATATTGATTATGTGCTAGCGAAAGTAAATGACGAGATTCTAATTCTCGCCGAGGCGCGTCTTTCTATCTTGCCGGAGGGATATGAAATTTTAAAAAAGGTGAAAGGCAAAGAGCTTGTCGGGCTTTCGTACGAGCCGCTTTATACATTCCTAAAGCCGAATGAAAAGTCGTACAAAGTATATCTTGCGGATTTCGTGACTACAAACGAAGGCACAGGCATTGTGCACACAGCCGTGATGTATGGGCAAGATGACTTTGCTCTCGGCACAAAGGTGGGCCTGCCTAAATATCATTTGGTAAAAGAAGACGGCACATTCAAAGAAGAGTGTGGATTCCTCGCTGGCAGGCATGTAAAGACAGAGGAGACGGATGTAGAAATAATCAAAGATCTTGCGCACAGAGGACTTTTATTTAAGAAAGAAAAGCACGAGCACTCATACCCGCATTGCTGGAGATGCAAGACGCCTCTCATATATTATGCCCGTGATTCTTGGTATATCGCGATGTCCAAGCTTCGCGACACCTTAGTCAAAGAGAACGAAAAGATAAATTGGGAGCCGTCATATATAAGAGAGGGCAGATTCGGCGAGTGGCTCCGCGAAATAAAAGATTGGGCGATATCGCGCGAGAGGTATTGGGGCACGCCACTCCCAGTATGGATGTCGGAGGATGGTAGCGAGAAGCTCGTGGTGGATTCAATTGAGACGCTAAAAAAACATACCAAAAAATCCGGCAACAAATACTTACTTATGCGACATGGAGAAGCGGAGCACAATGTCAAAGGTATTCTTACCTCTGACCGCGAAGCAATACATCATTTGACAGAAAAAGGAAAAAAAGAAGCACTCATTACTGCCGAAAAGTTAAAAGATGAAAAAATAGATGTGATTATAGTTTCTCCTTTGGTAAGGACAACAGAAACAGCGGAAATAGTAAAATCAGTTCTTGGGAATATTCCAATGATCATAGACAAGAGGATAAGAGAAGAAGATTTTGGGGTTGTTTCCGGAACTCCATTCGAAAAGTTCAAAGATTATTTTCCTACTTTTGAATACCGTTTGCATAATGCACCAAAAGACGGTGAATCACTCTTGGAAACTCGCGATCGAATTGGCGAATTTCTCTATGAAACTGAAAATAAATATAAAAATAAGAATATTCTCGTTATAACCCATGACGGTCCAGCCTCACTTTTTGAAGTGATAAATTCTGGCGTAAACACAGACGAAAAATTTGAAAAAATATATCAACCCGGAGATTATTTGATCCAAGTGGGTGAATATATCAATTTTGAATTCAAACCGATCCCGCACAATGAGCATTATGAGTTGGACCTCCACAAACCATACATAGACAAGGTGGAGCTCTTGGGCAAAAGCGGAAAACCATTAAAACGAGTGAAGGAAGTAATGGATGTGTGGTTTGATTCCGGTGCGATGCCGTTTGCACAAGACCACTATCCTTTTGATACAAAAAACATAGCTTATCCTGCGGATTTTATTTCTGAAGCCATAGATCAAACGCGCGGATGGTTCTACACATTGCACGCTGTAGGCACTCTCATGGGTCGCGGCCGGGCATACAAGAATGTCATTTGCCTCGGGCATCTTTTGGACAAGGAAGGCAAGAAAATGTCCAAGTCCCTCGGAAATGTTCTAGATCCGTGGGAGCAAATGGACAAATGGGGTGTGGATGCTTTGCGGCTTTGGATGTATAGCGTGAATCAGCCGGGGGAAAGCAAAAATTATGACGAGAAAACAGTGGATGAAGTCAACAAAAAATTCTTCAATCTCGTATCAAATGTGCTTTCTTTCTACGAGCTTTATAGAGATAAGGATTTGGAAAAAGGTCAGACCTTAAATCGGGAAAAAGGTCTGACCTTGAGATCCTCCCATGTTTTGGACAAATGGATTTTGATAAAGCTTGATGCTTTAGTAGCAGATGTGACGAAGAATCTTGAGAGCTACAAACTTTTAGAGCCAGTGCGTGCGATACGCGACTTTATTGACGATTTATCTACATGGTATCTTCAGCTTTCGCGTGATAGATTCCGAGATGGCGATAAGGGCGCAAAGCAAACGCTGTATTTTGTGCTCAAGACCTTGGCGAAAATTTTTGCGCCATTTGCGCCGTTTTATGCCGAAAATCTGTACCAGAAATTGCGTTTGGAGGGAGATGTGGAGAGCGTGCATTTGGAAGAATGGCCAACATCAAACAGCCAAGGTTTTTTTGGCAAACTTTTTGGGAAAAACAACAATAAGCTTTTCCAAGACATGGCGGAGACCCGCAAACTCGTATCGCAAGCACTTGACGCTCGTATGAAGGCAAACATTAAAGTAAGACAGCCGTTGGCAAAGTTGATGCTGGAAGTGACAGGTCTAAAATTAGACCAAGAACATCTAGACCTCATCAAGGATCGCATAAATGTTAAAGAAGTAGTTTACGGGGGGAGAAATGAACTCGATATTGTGATAACTATGGAACTGAAGGAGGAAGGAATCGTGCGAGAGATAATCCGCTTTGTGCAGGATTTGCGCAAGAAGCAGGGGCTCACACCCCGCGACAGAATCTCTCTTTCAATTTCTGGCAATGAAATGGGCCAAAAAATAATCTCAAATCCAAAATGGCAAAAAATGCTTCAGGATGCCGTGCTCGCAGAGAAAATAAATCTTGAAGCAAATAGTGGGGCAGGGGAGCACTTAACCCTTGAAAACATTGAGTTTTTCATCGGATTGACAAAAGTGCCCTAAAGTAGTATAATTAGCGGGATTATATAGCTCTTTGAAATTGCGAGAATTGCAGTATTTGGCTGTATTTGCTATGGCAGAAAGGATTGAAACAATTCAGGATTTTCTGCTGTGGCAAATCTGCTACACACTCAAACAACATCAAACAAACTGAAACTGACCATGAAAAACATGCTTGGTAATAACGAAGTGCTTCGCCGTATGTGGAGCGGACCGCTTCTTACCTTCCTCGAACGCCTCAATGGCGAAAGCGGAGAAGAGTGGGAAACGGCTTTTGATCGGTTCCTTCGTAAGGAGGAAATAGCTTGGGACGGCAAATTCCAAATCGAGATTGATCTCGATCAGCAACCCGAGATTCCTGATTGGGCAGACAAGAAAAGCCCGATCATCAAGCACACCCCTTGCGGAGTGTTTGATCCGAGAAAGCTCGAAATCCATCGCCCCATCGGCAAAGACGAGGGTCGGGTCGCTGGCGAAGAGTTCCTCTCTCGGATTGCCAAATGGTGCAAAGAGAACGGCAAGATCGCTCACAACGCGACCTCGTTCGATTTCTTCCGGAAGAAGGAGAGCTGGAAGTATCTGCCGGGCAAGGAATCGGGAGTGGACGTCATCGTTTTCCCAGAGACCGAGTTTCGCGTCTCGGGCGGCCGCCGCTGTGTGCGGTATCTCGTCCGCAATGGCTCCGAGTGGTGCGTCGGCTTCAGCCTCTGGCTCGGCAGCAAGTTCGGTTCCGACTGCTGTGTCGCTGTCTCGCAAGTTAGTCCTCAGACCTTGGAATCTTGAGCTCCGGCTCTTAGATTCTTGTCTTTGGACTTTCAAATCAAAAAGCACCACTTGTCGCAAGACAGGTGGTGCTAATTTTTGTACAATAATGGCGGTAGTAGGCGAATCTGAAAGGGACCAAGGTTTCTTTCTGCCGAATCCAGTATCCATACATTCAGAATATTTCAGATTACGGTTTGAAATAGCGCAGTGTATGTAGACACTTCAAAAAAGAAGATACTTGGTGTGAAATGCTTTGTGATTAAGATCACGAATTATTGCCAACCTCTTGATTATTCAAGAGGAAGTGCGTGTCCTGTGGATGTCGGGTCACCACAAGGTATAATGATAAGTATGTCTCGAAGAAATTTCACATTCGCTATTGGCGAGTATTATCATCTGTATACTCGAGGTGTAGACAAGAGAGAAATTTTTGTTAATGACCATGATCGCAATCGACTTGCTTATCTACTCTATCTTTCCAATGGGGATAAAAAGTTTGATGTTCAGAAAATATTCCGCGAATGCGATGTATCCGAAATTTTCAAACTAGATACCGGAAAGCCACTTGTATCAATTTGTGCATGGGTATTCATGGACAATCATTTTCATATTTTAGTGAAAGGAATTAGGGACGAAGGAATAAGTAAATTTATGAAAAATTTATGCGGTGCCTATTCTCGGTATTTTAACATCAAACACAAGAGAAGCGGTGCTTTGTTTGAGAGCAGGTTTAAGGCGAGACATATTGATACTGATACTTATCTCAAATATGTTTTTTCATATATACATTTGAATCCAGTCAAAATTATTCCTACCGAAACACACTGGAAAGAAAAAGGGATTAAGGATCTTCCAAAGGCCAAAAAATTTCTCTCTCGCTATACCTACACAAGTCTACTCGATTTCCTAACACCCGACTCAAGATTCTACGAGGCAATTTTGGCAAGGGAAGCAATGCCAGAATATTTTCCGAATCCAAATTCAGTTTGGCAGGAGACTGTAGAATGGTTGAATTTTGTGGAGGTCGGGTCACCACAACGCTGATGTATCAGAAATACACGACAGAAGGGTTCTTGGTCTGGGCTCGAGGGAGCGGGGAGGCGGATAGGAATCTGCTTTTCTATACCAAAGAATTTGGGATGATTTTGGCGCATGCGACGAGTGTGCGCTCGTCCAAATCAAAATTGAGGACGCATATTACTATCGGTGTATTGCTATCAATAACGCTTTTGCGCTCAAAGAGCAGATGGAAGATTACAGAAGCAATAGCAGTGGAGACCTGCCCGCCATTGGCTGAGCCTGCAGGCGATGGCAGGCGAGGAAAGCTTGCGCCGAAAAGCGCGGGATACAAGACATTCGCCCAGATACTTACCGTCGTCAAATCACTGGTACACGGTGAGGAAAAGAACGATAAACTTTTCGGCGCTCTTTCCGAATTGCATTTTTTTCTTTTCAAAAAACCGGGTGATAGCGCTCTGGCAGAAGCAGAATGCCTTGCGATGATAAAAATCTTGCATGCCCTAGGATACGGCGAGCCCAAAAGCGAAATTGCAGACGATGCGAGCTACAATAATGAAACTTTCTTTAAAATAAAAACACAAAAAAAAGAGCTCATCTCCGGCATCAACAAAGCGCTACAGGCTACTGGGTTATGATATAATTTCTCCTTATGGACGAGCTTCCTAACGACAAATCAAGGATACAGCGTCTGCGTGACGCGCTTTATTCAAGAAGAATAAAGATAAAGCCGTCATTTGTGCTTGATCTTCATGGCCACAAGACCACGGCACCTGAGAAATGGCAGAAACCTCCGGAAGATTTGCCGCCTCAGACACAAAAAAAACCTACGGACTTTTCAAAAAAAATTTTCTGGTTTGCGACGGTTTTTTTTGTTGTCTCAATTGTAATTGCGGGATATGTATATTTGGTTGGAGGCAATGTCATTTCTCCAAATAAGATCAAGATCGATATTGTAGGACCAACTTCAATAAAAGCGGGCGAGGAGACCATTCTCGATATTGCCATCACAAACAATAATGACACAACGCTTGAGTTGGCGGATCTATTACTTGAGTATCCGACTGGCACAAGAAGCGCTTCTGATATGCTCACTTCAATGCCACACGACAGGGTGACTTTCGGTGACATAAAGCCGCATCAGACAGAACGCAGGACGATCAAAGCAGTATTTTTCGGCGAAGAAGGGAAATCGATACATGCAGATATTTCTCTTGAGTATCGGATCCCGAATTCAATGAGTGTGTTCAGCAAAGATACCGCCTATGACGCTCTTATTGGTTCATCGCCTCTCACGATATCCGTTGATTCGCTGAAAGAAGTGAATGCGAATCAAGATTATATCCTCACAGTCACAATTACTTCAAATAGCCAAAATATCGAGAAGGATATAATCCTGTCCGCAACTCTGCCGTTTGGTTTTGATCCTATTTCCTACACGCCTCTGCCTATAGCTAATACCTTGACTTGGAATTTAGGCGATGTTGAATCGAACGGTAAGCGTGTGATTATCATAAAAGGAAAAATGTATGGTGAACATAATGAGGAGAGATTTTTTAAATTCTCAGCGGGCACCAAAAACGAAAAGAACCAAAATGCTATCGGTGCCGCTATAGCGAGCGTTACACAGTCAGTGATTGTTAAAGAGCCGTTTATTAGTGTGGCACTTTCGTTGGAAGATAGGAATTCTGACAACTTTGTAGCATATGGAGGATCACCAATACATTCATTAATACAGCTTACCAACAATCTTAATGTGCCGATATATGATGTTGTTGTAGAAACGAAAATTGATGGGGCGATTGTGAATACTTCCGCTATAAAACCAGATGAAGGTTTTTTTGATTCAAATACTGGTATTATGCGTTGGAGTAAATTATACAATAAAGATCTTGCTTCTGTTTTACCAAAGAACAGTCTTAGTCTTACGTTTAGTGTGGAGACCTTTAATCCTTCTGTTGCGCAAGCGTCAATTCTTAATAATCCTAAATTTATATTAGATGTTACAGTGCGAGGAAAACGCAGATTGGAATCTGGTGTGCCGGAGGACATCATTTCTACTGTCCGTAAAATAGTAAAGATAGCTTCAACCGCTACTTTCAATTCACAAATTGTGCATTCAATAGGGCCAATAGAAAATCAAGGCAATATTCCTCCAAAAGTCGGAGAAAACACCGATTACACAATCATGTGGGCAGTCAGCAATAGCTTCAACCCGCTTTCTCAAGCAAAAGTCACTGCTATTATTCCCGATTATGTGAAATGGAACGGCGTAATAACGCCTGTTGGAGAAATGGTAACTTACAATTCTGATTCCAGAGAAATAACTTGGAATCTTGGTAATGTTCATGCACAATCATCCGGAAAACCGGCAGTTCGGCAAGTTGCCTTCCAGGTCGGTTTTGTTCCAAGCCTAAGCCAGGTAGGTAAAGCACCTTCTTTAGAGGATATTGCTACTTTTACCGCTAATGATACATTTGCTAATATTTCCATTAATGGTTCCGATAATGGATTAACTACGGAAATTAGGACAGATCCGAGTTATCAATATGGGAATGAGAAGGTGGAACCATGAAGAAGCTAAGCAGCGAGAAAGCTTGTGAGCTTGTCAGTAAGAGAAAATTCAAATGAAAAAGAAAGAGGGAGAAGATAATTTAATGGAGAAGATAGTTTCGCTTTGTAAAAGGCGCGGATTTGTGTATCAAGGCTCCGAAATCTATGGAGGCCTTGCCGGCACCTGGGATTACGGGCCGCTGGGAACAGCTTTGAACAACAATATTAAAAACTATTGGTGGAAGAAATTTGTAGATGAACGAGATGATATATTCGGAGTTGATGCGTCTATACTCATGGCGCCAAAAGTTTGGGAAGCAAGCGGACATACGGAGGGCTTCACAGATCCGTTAGTTGAAGACAAAAAAACAAACAAACGCTATCGCGCTGATCACATACTTGAGGATACGGGTGTTGATGTAAAAAACATGAAGGTTTCTGAAATGGGTGAGAAGATCCGCGAATTAAAACTTAAAAGCCCGGATGGTAATGAATTAAGCGAGCCAAAAGTTTTTAACCTTCTTGTTGAGGCGGGCATAGGTGCAGTAGAAGATGATAAGGAAAAAGTATATCTTCGCGGAGAAATAACCCAAGGTGTGCATGTAAACTTCAAAAATATTCTGGATTCTATGCATCCGAAGATACCTTTTGGTATTGCCCAGATGGGGAAGGCGTTTCGAAACGAAATTGTCCCAAGCAATTTTTTGTTTAGAGTAAGAGAATTTGAACAAATGGAGCTGCAATACTACATTCGACCAGAAGAAAAAGAGGGTAAGGCACAATATGAGGCTTGGAAAGATTTTAGTATGCAGTGGTACAAAGGACTCGGCATTAATCCAGAAAATCTACGATTTCGCCAGCACGAGTCGCACGAACGGGCACATTATGCCCAAGATGCTTGGGATATTGAATATCAAACTCCTTTCGGTTGGAAGGAAGCATGGGGGATTCATCATAGAGGAGATTGGGATGTAAGGAGGCACCAGGAATATTCCGGAGTCCCTATGGAATACACAGATGACGATGGCAGGAAATTTTTACCCTGGATAATAGAGACATCCGGCGGAGCTGGCAGAGCTTTTCTATTTACTTTACTTGATGCATATACCGAAGACGAGCTTGGTGGCGAGCCGCGGACATATCTTAAGCTTTCACCGAAAGTGGCGCCGATACTCGTTGCAGTGTTTCCGCTTTTGAAAAACAAGCCAGAGCTTGTCAAAAAGGCGAGGGAAGTGTACGAAGAATTACGCAAGGCATTCCCGGGGCGCGTGATGTTTGATGATAATGGCAACATCGGCAAGAGATATAGGAGGCAGGACGAGATAGGCACGCCGTTTTGCATTACGGTGGATTTTGAAACGATAGAGAAGAATAGCGGTGTCACGATTCGCCATCGCGATACAGGAGAGCAAAAAAGGTTGCAAATAAAGGATATTTTGACGGAACTGAAGGGCTTGATTTAATTTATAAGCTGTGGTATAATTAATAGATGTTAAAGATCCTACCCATACCCCCGAATCCGAACACTCAAACTAATAATTTCTCACTTTGCATAATACCACGGACAAGCGGTTTTTTTGTTTTTAATATTTCTTTTT
>Ga0209542_10009056_pt1 | contig 18373 bp, 18 predicted proteins | sample RifCSPhighO2_01_FD_184028 | JGI IMG/M metagenome (GOLD analysis project Ga0209542, IMG submission 184028) | Soil microbial communities from Rifle, Colorado - Rifle CSP2_plank highO2_0.1 (SPAdes) (version 2) | ecosystem: Environmental > Terrestrial > Deep subsurface > Rock core/Sediment ...
CCCTCCGGCGGGGACGCGCCCGCGGGAGCGTAAGATCCGGGCCTATAGTAAAGTGGCATTACGCGGCATTCGCATTGCCGAGTCGGGAGTTCAATTCTCCCTAGGTCCATCGAGCTCAGCTCGATTCATTGAGTCAAACATTTTGTTTGACTATCGTGAATTGCGAAACGGAAGCCGAGGTAGCTCATTGGTAGAGCGAAGCCCTGAATCTTCGGGGCCTGGCCGAGCAATCAGCCATGAGAAAACTGGGTGAATTCGGGGAAACCCTTCAACAAGTTCAGGGCAATCCCGAGCCGAGCCAAGAAGGGTTTTAGTTTCTTGGAAGGTGTAGAGACTAGCGGGTGAGTCCCAACAATAACCCCGCGCGAGCGCCCAGCCCCGCCTCAGTTTTGCTCCGCAAAATTGAGGCGGGTGATGAGATAGTCCAACAGAGCTTCGGAAGAGGCTTGCGTAGGGAGTTCGATTCTCCCCCTCGGCATTGGTCGAAAAAATGTGAGCGGCCATAGTTTAGTGGTAAAACGGGATCTTGCCAAGATTCAGTCGCGGTTTCGATTACCGCTGGCCGCAGACGACGAAAAACCCTCCGTTCCATCGGAGGATTTTTCACATAGGCAAGGGGAAGGATCGAACCGTTTCAAAGTTCCCAGTATTTACGGTATCGTAGAGTTATGAGCAAAACCCTATCGGGAGTTATAGGAATCGTAATAATCGCAACCGCGGGATATTTCTTGTACCAAAGACAGGGTGCGGCTCTTTCAATGCCGCTACCGGCAAACACTTCTCAGCTTACGAAGGAAAAAGTATTGAATGGCTATAATCAATGTGACCAGCAATTCAGCAATGGCGAGTTTACGTACCCAGGAGGTTTAGATGCTTACAGAATATGGGAGTTAGAACGGTTCAAGGGAGGCAAGATAGTCTGTTATCCTTATTCAATGATCACGGGAAATAAAATAGTCCTTGCAGATCTCGACGGTGACGGCGTTCTTGAAGCGCTCGCTCCAGCAAGAGAAGTCTATGCTTCAAGTGGCGGATTTCTTTACGTCTTTAAAAATATCAACGGCGAGGCTCGTATAGTTGATTCTGTTTCTTTCGGAAAACTGAATCCGGAAGTTACATCTGTGAATAAAGATATTGTTTTGATTCAAACTGATAGTCGGATGCAGTACCCCGTTGAGAAATTAACTCTCCGTTTTGTGAATGGCAAATTAGTCAAGCAATAGTCCCAGGCCTAGATACAAAACGTCATTCACTAGTCTGCAGACAATGAAAAATCCTCTCATCATGGGGAGGATTTTCACATAGAAGTGACGTATTTTATTGTGCGACGCGGCGCGGTAGAATGGATGCATGGCTGTTTCGCTCAAAGATCTCAAGCAGCAATTTCTCGAATACCTTGAAGTAGAAAAGAATCGGTCGTTGAAGACCGTCGAGAATTACGACCGCTATCTCAAGCGGTTTTTGAAGATGACTGGTGCGGTAAAACCGGGTGACATCACGGATGATACGGTGCGGGGTTTCCGCATGCAGTTGAACCGCATCGCGGATGTTCATGGGCGCACGCTCAAAAAGCAGACGCAGTTCTATCACCTCATCGCGCTCCGCAGTTTCCTGAAGTATCTCGCCAAGCGCGATATCACATCCCTCGCGCCGGAGAAAGTCGAGCTCGGCAAAATGCCCGCGCGCGAGATTGAGTTTATGGAAGCGGACGAGCTTGCGCGGCTCCTTGCCGCTCCCCAGGGGAACTCCGTCGAAAAGCGCCGCGACCGCGCGATGCTGGAACTCTTGTTCTCCACGGGCCTCCGCGTCTCCGAGCTTGTCTCGCTTGATCGCGCATCCATTGACCTCAAAAGGGACGAATTCTCGGTGCGCGGCAAGGGCGACAAGATGCGGGTTGTTTTCCTTTCCGATGCGGCAAAGAAAGCGCTCAAGGAGTATCTTGAGAAGCGCGATGACGTGGACGAGGCGCTTTTCGTCCGCATCCGGAGAGCGAAGTCGGAGAAGGATTCCGACCTTCGCCTTACCGCGCGCTCGGTGGAACGGATCGTGAAGCACTACGCGACCGCTGTCGGCATCACGAAAAAAATCACCCCGCACAGCATCCGACACAGTTTTGCCACGGATCTCATTCAGAACGGCGCGGACTTGCGTTCCGTCCAGATGCTCTTAGGCCACGCGCAGATTACGACAACGCAGATCTACACGCACTTTACCGACAGAGGCCTCCGCGACATCCATAGGCGGTTCCATGGGAAGACGAGAAATTGAGAGATGGGGAAATGGAAGCGAGAAGCGGAAAAACTGGCGCAAACAAAAAATCACGCAGAATGGCGCAACTTTTTCCGTTCTCTCGGCTCGAACCCTGAAATCAAGGACAAAACACTTTCGATACAAGATCGTTGTCCGCCCGGAAGGATTTGAACCTTCAACCTTGGGATTAAGAGTCCCCTGCTCTGCCATTGAGCTACGGGCGGATGTCTTTACTGGGATCGTATATTTTTTCTCCCCAAGCGAGAATTTGGTGTCAAAGATCCTCAGTGCCAACCCCGGCGACACGTATTTTAATAATGCCATTCGGTAGTATATTAGTTCGGTGACCGGTCCCCTTCGGCTTCATAAAGCTTTTTCCAAAATTATGCAAGGGAATGTTGGTTAGTTGGGACCAGTACCTTTTGATACGTCGTTCATCGTTTCCGTAATGAATATGGAGATGCGCACGAAGTTGTTTCGGGTGTATATCGAATATATTGCGCCACCATCCTTAAATCAAGCCACTAATCTTCTTTCCTCTCCCAATCCGACTGCCATGATAACATTTCTGAAACAAATCGGCTCTAACCCTGAAATGACTATGACTAGAACTCATTTCATCTCCTTTTCAATATCTTCTATTTCCTTTCTGATAAACTCTTCGGCATCATCTAAATCCCCTTTGAGCTGCTTAACAACTTTTTCTTCTTCCTCGGTGAGCTGACGCTTGATACGGGTTTTTTCAAGCATTTTGATTTGTTCTCGTATATCATCTTTCAACAGATCAAAGGCTTTATGCAAAGCAGATTCTGCTTCGCGTACTTCTTTTCGAAGCCGCTTTCTCATAAGCGAGAATTTATGCCATCCATGCCAGAGAATAAAGAGAAGTACAATGATAAGCGCAACGAGCGGAATTACCACAGCAAGGAAGCCAATCGCCCAAGTTCCGATACGAAAGATCACCGGCTTTGCCACGACAATAGTTATTTTCTCGCTGGGCAGACTTTTCGCGCCTTGCACATCAATTACTTCTGCCCATAATTGGTAAATGCCGTCTCCCAACTTTTCATCTGCCGTAAAAGTAAATTTTCCATCTTGGTCGCTTTGAACGGTAAAACTTTTAGGATCATTCTTTTCTCTCTGGAGCCAAATTACTACTTGAGAATTTGGGTACTGACTTTCTCCTTTAACCATTAGTGCTTCGCCACTTTGCAGTTCTTTTGGGTAGTCGGTAACAACTGGTGCTCGCAATGGCTCAATGGTAAATTCTTCGGTCGCGACGGAATAATTTTCTGCGTTATCAAACGCCTGAACTAAAATGTTTCGCTTACCGGGATTTTGAAGAGGCAATGTATAGGGGTTAGTCTTTACTATTTCTGGCGCTACGGAGAAAAAATTGCCTTCGCCGATTTTTATTTTGTAATAATTAACGCCGGAGAGAGAATCCGTAGTATCAAAAACTACTGTTGGTCTCGGATTCTCTGTTTCATTGCCGTCAATAAATTTTATTTTGAATGACTCTGGCGGCTGGGTATCAATTTGAAATCGGAAATGCGAAATTTCTCCCCATCCGTTGGCATTGCGAAACTGCGCGTGGAAGTACCATATCCCATCAGCCACGTTGGTTATCTCTTTTTCACTAATTGCGGGCGCATAAACTACGGCGGGAATAGCGGCCGGCATTTTGCCAACAAGCAATCGAACGCCGGTAACATCAGAGGATACCGGCCAAGTAAATTTTGCGTCTTTTTGAGCGTACCATTTATTCGGATCGGGATGCGTCGGCGAAGAAATTTGAGGCGCAGAGAGCGAGCCAGAAACTACAGAAGGAGTGGTTGCATCTGGAACAGTTGGTGCGGCTGGAGCTACGCCTCCCAAACTAAACTGGGCATTCCCTAAACTTGCCAAAATGTTAGTGCCTTTCCCGTCGTTGGCAAGCGCCGAGCCGGAAGAAAAATTGAGCAAGGCGACACCAGCCACTTTCGTTCTGAAGTTTATGGTAATGGCTTTCCCAGTTGCCCCCGTGAATCCCGGATTGAGCACAATCCCTTCAAAAGTGACCGTGCCAGCGCTATTTGAAAACGCTGGCTCCTGAACCCAAAGAGTAAAAATTGAGCCGGTTTTAGAAAGAGAGGTAACCTCAAGATTGTCGCTTGGGAACGAAATCACTCCTGATGCCGCGTTCATTGCCTGATCGGCGCTTGATACATAAACGCTTACCGTAAATGAAGTACCGACTTCATGCGTTCCTGAAGACGGAGAAAAATACAGCGTCGCGGCTTCTGCCGCTCCGCATACACTAAAGAACACGAAAACGAAACTAATAAACACTAAAATTTTCGTGATATTTCGTATTCTTATTTGTGGTTTTTCGTGTTTAATTTTTTCCATAACATTTTCCACATAAGATATATGAACGCCGCTATTATCAGTATAGCGATAATCGCATAATTTTTATACCAAGCGCGCGATTTTTGCGGCGGAATTGTAGCAACTCTTTCGTTGCCGCTTTTATCTATCGCTTTCACGACAATTCCTTCATCCAAGTCCTGGTTTTGCAAAAAATAAGGGTTTTCGGCAGTAACGCATTTTCTTTTTCCTTCGCATACTTCGTAATGATCAATGCCAGAACCTTTGTCTTGGGTCGCAAAAACCAAAAACCATTTGCCGTCAAAAATAGCGGGGTCGGCTGCAATTTGCGGCGCAAACTCCTCTGGCAAATCGCGGTCTTCCTTTGCTGTTGGCATCTGCCCCGTGGATTTTGCCGTTTCGCGTACGGTAAAATTGAAATTAGAAATAGTGAGCGGGGCTTCCGTTCCTTGTCCGTCGTTTCGCAACGCTTTTACTCCGCTGAATTCAATTGCGCCACCGCCCTCTTTTTTTGCCAAAAAAGTGATTGAGAAAATCAGCCCTCGGCTGTCGTTATATCCGCCGGGAGTGATGCCGGAAAAACAAATTTCGTCAGGTTTTTCTACCCAGTTAGAAACACAGTTTCTAACGGGGTCTATCCAGAAATTAATTATTGAGTTGCCGTCATTTACTTTTTTTACTTCCAAAAGATCCCGCGGAAAGGTGATTTTGCCTTCAATCGCATTTATGCTCTCCTCATCAGTATTGATAAAAACGCCGACTTCAAACAATTGATTTACTTTTATCTCCTGGGTTTTTGTGTCAAAAGAAACTTCCGCCGCAAGAGCAGGGCCAGCAACAAGCGACAAGAGACAAGAGACAAGAATGATTTTTATTTTTTGAATTTTGGTCATTTCTGTTTTTGATTATAGAAATACTCTTTCAGCATACGCTTTAGCAACCGACTTCCTTGGCTTGTTTTAAGATATTTTTCTCTACGTCGCGCATCTTTTTCATTCAAGTATGCTTCGTAATGAATAAGTTGCCATGGCCGATATGGTTTAGTTGAAGCATTAAACCCGGCATTATGTCTTTCCAACCGTGCTTTAAGATCGGTGGTATAACCAACATATAAATTTTGGTTCTTGTGGCTCTGCAATATGTAAACATAATAAAACATATTTCTATTGTATCCCGTCCACGGGGTAGTGAAAATTGGGCTTGCTTCGCATTTGTTCCGCCTTTGGCGGAACCAGCCCAATTTCTACTACCCCGTCCAATAAAATGCCATAATACTAAAATCCACCAAATCAACTTTGCCGTCGCCGTTTAGTCGCTCCTTTTCTTTAACCGCGAATTCTGCGCTTATCGGACGCTTGTACCAATACGCGGCAATGGAAAAATCAACAAGGTTCACTTTTTTATCGCTGTTTAAGTCCGCCTTAGATACAGTCTTTTCCAGCAATTGAGCAAGTACATTTTTTGTGCCAACAGCAAAACCTATTACCTTGCTAAAGGAACTGATCTCGCCATTTAATGCCACTTTTGATTTAGTGAAATGTTGTCCTATATCAAGCGGCGAAGTGTCAAAGTTATACAAATACGCGCCACCGGCATCCGCTTTGACTTTATTAAAAAATTCCTCATCGGAGTTAACAGAAATAGTTATTTCGCTACCGGGAACCGACTGCCCAAAAATCGCGACATTGTCTCCTATTTTCACTTCACTTTTGTCTACGGCGATTGTGGGCGCGATAAAGATATTGCTAATTTGTGTGGTGGCGCCGGAAGTAACGCTTACGGGAAAAGTCAAAAGAGAAGACCGATTGCCTTTATTATCTTCGGAATAAACGCTAAAAATATAATTGCCGCCGGTAAGTCCGCTGATATTGAGCGAGAAATTAGCGTTAGAGTCCGCGATGGTGGTTGCGACAATCTGCGCGTCTTTAAGGAGTGTTACGGTACTTTTGGGATACGCCCGGCCGTTAAAAATCGCACTCGTAACTGGTGCAACATATCCACCACCGCCTCCGCCGCCGCCACCCCCACTATTGCCGGAGGTACAAGAATTAGTAGCGCAAGACGTAGAACAAGTAGCCGGACATGAACCATTAGATCCGCCGGCGTCACATTGTTCTCCCGATTCAACTGCGCCATTGCCGCAAACAGACGGCGGATCGCCTAAAAGGGCGAAATTGCTGAATTGCTGGGTAGTTGCCATAACTTTATTTAAACTGGCATCAACCGAACTATCGCTTAGCGCCGACCACGCCGAACCATTCCAACGATAAGCTTTTAAAGTACTCTCGTTAATTCCAGAAATATCGGAATCCTCATAACTAAAGGTTAGGGTAACGGCTTTATCAAAAGAGGAAACCGTGCTGCCATCGCTTACTTTCTGGAAAGAGATGTTATAAAAAATATCGGCTCCCGCTTTTCCACTCGGTAAAGGTTTATCAGTTGTAACCGCCCCTTCAGGTGTAGAATACACTGTAAGTTCAACTGCATCGCCCAAAGTCAATACGTCCGCCGGCAAACTTATGCCAAGACTGGAATTATTGGGATTTGTCAGAGTCGCCGAAGAAGATTGGGTGGTATCAATTCCTTGAGTCGTTTGAGCATAAAAAATTTGAATCGTTAAGTTGGTTGTTCCTAATGCGCTAATTTCAGCAATTGGAATATTAAAAAATATGAAGCTCACTATTAAAGCGCTGAAAATAAATTTACCCTTATATACTCTTTTGATTTTTGTTGTCATTTGACTGTGCATAGCATGCTAATTCGCTGTCACCGTCAGCACCATATTGATGTCGTAATCGCTCGCCGCCGGTTGTTCTGCCGGAATTTTTTGGCTGATGCTGACGCCAGTTAATTTCCAATCGCCGACATCATCGGAAGCCGCGGTGGCGGTGAGTAGTGTAATAGTATCGGTCGTGCCTTCATTAAAAGCGGCGGACGAACCTTTAGATATATTGTTGGTGGTGCAGCTGCCGCATTGGCCAACAGCTAAAGTCGCGCCGGACGGATCAACTGTCATCTGGCCGCCTACTGAATCGCCGGCATCCGCGCCATCGGTGCAGCCAGAGCTGGTAGGATCATTAAAGTCGTAATCGGCACCCGCGCTATCCCAGATATTTGTTGTTGCTTGCGCCGCCACGGTTAAAGTCCAGCCATTATTGGCAGCATTATTATTATTGACATAAATCTGCTGGGAAGCGGTGCCAAAACTGCCGGTAACCGTCTGGCAGATAAAAGAAAAAGTCGCGCTATTCATCGCCATGGTTGGGCTCCCGACCGTCACATAACTGCCGTCCACAATATCAGCGTTTATAGATCCTAATATTCTATATCCCCTATCAGCCGTGGAAATCTGCTGGGTTGCGCCCGTGGCATTTTCAACAACTTTATAATATCTACCGCTTCCATCGGCGGGCGCGCCTGTGTCGTTATAACTGGCGGTAGTGGCGCCGGATATATCAGAATAACTTGCATCACTGTCCGCGGCTGATCTTTGCCATTGGTAAGTAAGAGAGCCGACGCCAATATATCCATCGTTGTGATTCGTGTCTTGAGATGAAGCGCCAGTTGCGCTAACAGTGGCATAGTAATATCTGACTGCCCCGACGTTAGTGCTTTGACCGCTCACACTCAAGGAAACGTGCGCTTGAGACGTTCCATCACTCGCATCGCCAGTGCCGGCGGTTATGCTTGGCGCCGGCGCCGTAGTATCGTCATAAGGCGCAGTAGTAGCACCGGATAATATTGAAAAACCTGAATCTCCTGTGCCAGAACTTCTGTACCACTGATAGGTTAATGACCCCACGCCGCGATACCCTGTATTCGTAGCGCTATCCGCGCTATTACCCGTCGCGTTAGAAGCAACGACCTTATAGGTATGAGTAGTGCCATTATTGGCCGAAGCGCCACTGATACTTAATGTTACCTTATCGGTAGCCGAGCCGTCAGTCGCGCTTGCCGTTCCTGCCGTAACGGTAGGAGCGTCGGCTCCCGTATCATCAAAAGTAGCCACATCCCCAGCCGCACCCAAATCGGTTGAATCGCGCCAGACATGATAGTCAGTTGCTCCGGTAGATTTTGTCCAAGTTATTGTCACTTTATCGGTAGCAGATCCGTCCGTTGCCGCGACAGAAGTCGGAGCGGCAGGTCTCGTCAAAATATTCACTTCAGCTGAAAGCGGCGATTCAATACTATTTGCATCAACATTACTCACCGCATAATAATAAGTGGTGCCTCCGGCACTTGAAGTGTCCGTGTAAGAATTGGTGGTGGCATTGGCTAAAAAAGTTGAAACGGGAGAGCTAGTATCGCGATATACTTTATATGGCGTGGTACCGTGAATAGCCGGAGCGCCGCTACCGGCAGCGCTTGTTGTCCAGTTAAGCGTGACATTGGTATCGGCGCTCGGCGAAGAAGCGGCAAGACCCACGGGCGCGGTAGTCACAATTACATTATCGACCACAAAGGTCAGTGCTTTGCTGCCTACTGTGCCTGATATGGTAATACGAACGGTATATGTGGTTCCCGCGGTTAAAGAAACCGTGGCATCAAAATTCGTACTGGCTATGCTTCTGTTAGCGGTAATCGCAGTACAAGACAAATTGCCTACATATGTTGCATTTGTTGAATCATAAATATCCAACCTGACCCAACCTGACCCCCAAGAACCACCGCCGGCGACATTGCCGGAGAAATCAAACCTTCCTTTCACTTTCACGGTGCCGCTGCTACCCGGAGCCACAAATGTTTGATTAATATTCCCGCGGTAATTGGTGGCCGCAGTAGTTCCGGTAATCCCCCTGGAGGTATTGTTGTTATAAGCAAAGGTAGCTAAGTTATTAGTGGTAGCGGAAGTCGTATTACCGCACGTGTTCGTCCCTGACCCATTTGTAAAAGTCCAGCCAGTTGCATTGCCCGTAAAAGCCCAGTTTGCTTCCTGAGTGAGGGCTTGGACTGTCTCGATTTTCTGGGGAATTGATGGATGTTGCCAAATCTGCGGCCAGCCGGAAAATAGCCAGCTAATAATTAAAACAAAAACAAGGGGACCCCGAAGGAAAGTAAACTTCCTACGGGGCAGGCGCACAAAAATCGCTCTCTTTGTAAAAAATATATAAACAAATTTTATAGAGAGTTTTACATATGTAAAAACGATCCGCCGCAAGCCTGCCCCGTAGCTCCGCCAACTGGCGGATGGTTCGGGGTTTCTAAAAACATTCATCCGTTCCCATAGATTTCTATTTTGTCGGCGGGACTTTAATTTTTTCTCCTGGTTTAAGCGCATAGGGCGGTTGTAATTTATTCGTCTTGACAAGCAGTTTCCACGACACATCAAATCGCTCGGCAATGGACTTAATGTCCTCGCCTGCTTTTATTTCGTAGGAAACCCAGTTTTCTTTAATCCACCTTTTGCGTTTTTGCGATAGCCAGAAAAGAAAACCGCCAAACGCCAAAGCCAAGAGAATGACGACTTCTATTGCTAAAGCCGCTGGTGTCGGAAAACTCCAAAACCAGACCGACGGCCCTTCAAGCCGCGTCAATTCCTTGCCGCTTTTTACGCCGACTCCCGCTTCTGGATTGGCATCATATTCCACGACAAAGCTTGAGCGATACCAACCGCCCCAGAACGGTTTTTTCAGTTCAAAATTCCAGTCCGAGGTGTCGCCGCGCAAAATCGGGTATTGTCCGCCGTGCGTAATATGGGTTAAGCCAAAGAAATACCGCGTTATCACCTGCGCGTCCGCGTCAATGGAAACATTGCCAAGATTTTTTACTAATGGGTGAAGCAGAAAACCGCCGTCATCGCGCTTGGTTACCGTAAATCCGACAATTTCAAGTTTTCTCTCAAGTTCGCCCGGAATGGTGATGGCCACTCGCAATCCCGTACGAAAGGACAAACTGGCGCCGCTTTTACCGTCAGTTTTTTCTTTCTTTTCTTGCATCACAATGCAACCGTTATGCTCGCCGACACTGGCGTTTTTAGGCACGGTAATGGTAAAAGGCACAAGTTCATTCGTTCCCGGCTTAAGCGTTACCTCTCCTTTTTCAAGCGTTATCCACGCGCCAACATCTTTGGGCGTTTCCGATTTCTGGGCGCAGGCAAACGCGCCGCCTGTGGACGGAGTGGAATCAACCGCGTAAACCAGCATTGTCTTCCGCTCGGCCGAATTGTTGACCGTCAACACTCCTTCTTTCTGAATATCGCCCGGCTCAAGCGTGTGGACAAATATTGATTCGGTGCGAGGGTTATCCGCTCTCGGATACGCCGGCCTGCCGCCAAAACCTCCGTATTCAATCGCAAAAACACTACTCGCGAAAACAGCGGAGGTTAGTATTGTAAGGCCGATAACAAGAATTCGCATCAGCCTTTTTTTGCTTGCCCCGTAGCGATACGTAGCATCCGCTTTGGGGATGCTTGGATTCTTCATAATTTTCTTGCCCCGTAGCGAGCTTTGCTCTGCTACTGGGGTTAACAATCTTTACCCCGTTAGAAGTTTAAATTTCGCATAATTTTGACTCCCATTACGATCATCTGGGGTCTTTTGTAACTAATTTCACTAATGCATTTTAGAACTTCTAACGGGGTTTAACTGGCGGCAATGGAAAGCACCGTATTGATGTCATAGTCGCTGGCCGCCGGCTGTTCCGCCGGAATTTTTTGGCTGATGCTGACGCCAGTTAATTTCCAATCGCCAATGTCATTAGACGCCGCGGCTCCCGTAAGAATGGTGATGGTGTCGGTCGTGCCCTCGTTAAAAGCAGCGGACGAACCTTTGGTAACATTGGTGGTAACACAGCTTGCGCATTGGCCAACAGCCAAAGTGGCGACGGAAGCATCCACCGTCATCTGGCCGCCCACGGTATCGCCGGCATCCGCTCCATCGGTGCAACCAGAACCAGTTGGATCGTTGAAGTCAAAATCAGTGCCCGCGCTGTCCCAAATATCGGTGGTAGCTTGCGCCGCCAAGCTTACTGTCCAGCCGTTATCCGCCGCGTCTGGGTTGCTCACATAAATTACCTCTGAAGCGGTGCCGAACGAACCGGTTTTGGTTTGACAGGAGAAACTGAAAGTTGCCGCGCTCATCGCCATAGTCGGACTGCCGACTGTCACATAACTGCCGTCCACAATATCCACCGCCAGCGTGCCGGCGTTAATCGTCTGGGTGAAGTTGGATGTTGATGACGCCAAGACATAAGTCGCTCCGCCCAATCCTCCAGTCATCACCACCGCGAGCGTTAATGCCAGAACGATATTTAATTTTCCTAACAATTTTCGGATTAATTTGTGCATAATTGATTAGTTTTAATTTATTAATTTTTTTATGTTTCTATCGACCTGCCCCGTAGCGAACTTGTTCTGCTTCGAGGCCGTAGAATTTTTTTATTTTTTGACCTTTTACCTACTTCTTTATCAAATCTTCGGGAAATGAATAAAGCGAAGGTTTTTTAATAATAATTTTGTAAACATTTTCTAAAAAATCGCCACCAGCGTATCCAATCACAAAAGCCAAAGCCGGAGTAAGTTGCGACAGTCCGAAGAATGTCAGACCCAATTCTTTAATCGCCATTGCGGTTAAAACGCCGATGACACCGGAAATAAACACCATTCCTAAAAAATACGGCAATTTGAACGGAACATTTTTGTAGGAGTATTGATGTTTAACAAATCCAACCAAGCCCCTAACCACTCCGCCGCCAAATCCGGCGACTAAAATTGAAAAAAGATTTGATTCAAGCATATTTTTTACAATTTTTAAAAGTTAAAATAACGCTTGGTTGCTAAATTTTTTTAGGGAATCAAAAACTCTGCGAGCGTTATTTACTCTCTCTCGTAATGATGCCTTAAAAGTTTTTGTGGTTTTGCAAGATTGTAGTTTATCCATACTGTTTTGAATGATCCTAAAATTTTTGATAAAGTCCAGGAAGTTTTGAAGCAGAGAGGAAGGCCGAACCGGTGCGCTAACCTAGGAAGACCTAGATAAGTCCGATACGGCCATTAACATAGGCCTTCCACAAGTTAGCGCAAAGTCATTATAGCAAAAATTCTTTTTGTATTGCAAATACTATGAGTCAAAATTGCTTCTGATTCGCACCTCCTCCTCGGCGAAAAAACAGTCCGTCCCGCCGAAGGCGGGACTCCGAATTCGTTTGGAAAAATGGGGGGAAATCAGTGGGACGCGCGAAGCGCGTCCCACCTTCTGGCTTCTTCAAAACCTTTGAGTTCTATTCTGGTGCGCGGGAGAGGACTCGAACCTCCAAGCCTTGCGGCACTAGCCCCTCAAGCTAGCGAGTTTACCAATTTCTCCACCCGCGCGCATGCTCATTCGATATCGTACCAGAAATCTTCTCTATGCGGCGGCTTTCTCTGCTTCTCGCCCCGCTGCCGGTTCCGCCGTTTGCGCGACTGCCTGCGAGCGGAGGTTGCGGCGCGCTTCTTTGGCGGCTTTATCGCGGATGAAGTAGAGCTTCGCGCGGCGGGTCTTCGAATGCTTGAGTACGTCAATCTTCTGAATGGTCGGCGAATGGAGCGGGAAAATGCGCTCCACGCCGATGCCGTTCGAGGTCTTACGCACCGTGATGGTTGCCGAAATCCCCCGGCCGTGCTTACGGGCGATCACCAGTCCCTCGAACGCCTGGACGCGTTCCTTCTCCCCTTCCCTGATTTTTTGAGAAACGCGGATAATATCGCCCGACCGGATGGCGGGGAGTTCTTTGAGGTCGTGGGCAACGAATGCGTCGATGGTGTGCACGGAGGAAGTTATAGCATATCAGGAATTGCGGCGCAATCGGCGAAGTTCCCGGAGAATGCGGTCCAGATCATCGGGCAGGGCCGCTTCGAAATGCCACCGGCGTCCGGGTGGGAGGCTGAATGCGAGTGAAAATGCGTGGAGGAACTGGCGTTCGAGGCCGGGGAGGGTCGAGCGGCCGGCGCCATAAACGGCGTCTCCCGCTATCGGGTGGCCGATGGATGCAAGATGCACGCGGATTTGATGCGTGCGCCCGGTTTTCGGGCGTATGCGGAGGAGCGACCAGCCGTCGAATCGTTCAAGAACGCGGTAGGTCGTCACCGCCGTGCGTGCGGCAGTGATGCCGCGTCCGGTTCCGCGCTTGGTCCTATTCCGCGTGAGGCGGCCAATCGGCGCGTCGATGGTCCCCGATGATTTTTTCGGCGTACCGACCACGAGCGCAAGGTAGGTCTTCTCGATGTCGCGCGATTTAAAAAGCTGCTTGAGCGCTTCAAAGCTCTCCTGATTTCGCGCGACCACCATGACGCCGGACGTATTTTTGTCGAGCCGGTGCACGATGCCGGGGCGGACGTTCGGGTCGTCGCCGACTGCGCTGATCGCCGGATATCGTTCGCGGAGCCAATCCACGAGCGTCCCGCCTTTCGCGCTTCCGCTCCGTCCGCCGGATCGGAGTGCGCCATGCACGGCAATACCGGCTGGTTTGGCGACGACGACGAGATTTTTGTCTTCATGGATGAGCGTGATCTGCATATCGTGCATTCTAGCAGGCCATCGCAGAATCGCCCACTACCATTGAGTGGGGCTGATCGTTCTTCCACGCAGCACACCGCCCAGAGGAGAGTCCTCGGGGCGGCGTTTTATATGTATGCGGTCCAACGTCGGCGATGGGGCGCGTTCTCGGCGTTGGACTACTGTTCGTCAATAACCGGCTCGGGCGGCTTTGGCTGGGTTTCTGTCGGAGGGGCAGGGGGAATGTTTGGCGTTTGTTCCTGTCGCGACTGACTCTCGGGCCGCATGATCCCTTTGCGGATTTCTTCTTTTCGTATTTCTTTGTCGGCCTTGATTTGCTCTATCGTAATTTGCCTCTGCGTTCGTATTTGTTCCAAGATAATTCGTTGCTCGGCCCGTATCGCTTCTTTCGAAGCACGGCTTCCGCCGAGGATAACGCTCAGTCCGGCGATCGCGCCGAGCGCCGCAAGCCCGCCGACGCTGACGCTTCCCTTGCTGTGTCCCCGACTTCCGGCCTCCGCCGGTTCCAGAGCGGCGAGGGAAAGAGCGATCATGCCGCCGGCGAGCACGCGCGATAGCGCGCGTCCGGTTTTCGTTTTCGAGAATGTCGAAAGCACGCCACCGAATTCCCGGGTTTCATCGGCGACCATTTCGCCCCGCTCACGGTCTTCGGGCGAAGCATCTGCACGTTCGAGTTCGTTTCTGACCGCCCCTTCGGCGCGGGCGAGCGTTTCCGGGTCGAATACAGGGGCCTCTGCGGCCTCAGTTTCGGCGGCGATCTCCGCTCGCATTGCTCCGGCGTCTTCAGCAACCGTCTCCGCGGGTGTTCCTTCGTTATTGTCGGTATCGGGGCGTTCGTAGGGATTTTTCATATTCACGATGACGATTTCAAAAATTCGGCCATGAGCGCGGTTTCGTCCTTCACAATCGCGTCCCACGACGAGCGGTCGCGTTGTGCGAGCGCGTCCTCTTTCCGTTTCTGGATATCCGTGAGGCGGCCGATGGCGTCCGTGGCGACCTCAAACATGCTGATAATGCCCTCTTGGGTAAGCTCCGGCAGGTTATTGAGCCGGGAGGACCAGAATGCGCGCGTCTCATCCGGGACATGCCCGAGGTCGAAGATAAGGTTGAGACGGTCGGTTTGTTGGGGGTCGAGCTTCATGGGTACGTTCTTGCTACCAGTGTAGTACGTCGCGTGGAGGGACTCAAGCGACGGCGTTGCGGTTTTTCGGTTCGCTGACGGTGATCGGCGCGATGGATTCTCTGGTCCCGAGCGTCTGCCAGAGGAAAGATCCCAGGAACAGGTGCCGTATCAGGACAAAGCACGCCGCAATCCAGAAGTACGCCGCGGAAGTTCCCGCGACAAGAAGCACGGGGAGAATGCTCCCGAGCATGACGAGGTTCGCGAATTCGAGACCGTAGATCATCGGTCGGGATGGGAACGGGAGGAGAACGAAGAACGGCAGCAGCCAGAGGAGATATTGGGGGCTGAATACCTTGTTGGTGAGAAGGAACAAGAGGGTGAGCGCGAAGCACTGCGCGAATATATTTTTTTTGCGCATGATCCAAAGGCATGCCGAGAGCCCGCCGAGGAACAGAAAGATACTCGCCGCGTTGACCATCGGCGTGGTTAGAAACGGCTGGAGGTATTGAGCGAGTCCCCAGATCGAATCAACGTTCGGCGGGCGAAGTTGATTGAGGCGATAGAAATAAGACCAGGCATCGAAGTTCGCGATTGCGAACGGAGCGTTCGCCACGATCGCCGTGAGCGAGAACGCGCCTCCGACCGCAAGCCAACGCCGAGCGCCTTTCTGCCTTTGCAGTAACGGCAGGAGGTAGAGCGCCGGGTAGAGTTTCGTGGAAGCGCCGAGCGCGAGGAAAACAGCTGCGAGTATGTCGCGTTCTTTCCGTATCATAAGGAACGCGAGTACGACGAAGCATACGGCGATGATATCCCAGTTATAGGTCAGGAATACCACCATCGAGGGCGCGAGGATCCAGTGCCATCGGAGGCGGCGGTCATCTCCGCCCTGCCGCACCATTCGGTGCAGGATTCCCGTGGCGAACGCTCCGACGCCGGCAAGGCCGATGGCGCTCGCGAGATAGTAACCCGGGAGCGACCCGCCGATGATTTTCATGAGCCGGATGAAGCCAACGATGATCACCGGGTATTCGATCGGCTGGTTGGCGTAGGCCGAGTCGGGCGCCAGTTTCAGATAGAACACCGCCACATCGCTATAGCCGATGGAGAATGGAAGGCGTCCGAGGATCGGAAGCCCGTGGAAGACGATCGGAACCAGCGCGGCAACAGAGAACAGCGCGATGAGCCATGAAAGCCGTTGCGGCATGGGCACAGTATAGCATTCACCGCGGGGGCGATGGGATTTTTCGCGATGGACTTGAGAGATCGCTTCGAAACTCGGCGCAAGAGAAAAGCCCTACCCCGCGTTCGCCACTGACGATAGCGCGGTAGGGCGTTGGCAACGAGCCCGACTACTCAAGCTCTGCCGTGTTGGTGAGGCGCTTCTCCTGCTGCACGCGGAGCATCGCGTAGAGCTTCGGGTTGCGCATCGCAAGAATCTGCAGTGCGGCGAGGACTGCGTTCCTGGGCTCGAGGACGGTCATCACGGGCGTTTCCGAAGGCGCTCGGAGCGACGACCACACGTCGTCGGGAAAATCCTTGACGCTCGCGGGAACGGTGATGACCGGAACCGTGGCGTTCGCGGCGAGGGTGGGGCCGAGGCCGTTCGACCTGCCAGCGCAGGCGATGATCACCGCGTCCGGCACCTGCTGAACGAGCTGGTGGAGCATCTGGTACGCCCGAACGGGTTGCTTGTGTGCGGAACAAGTTGCCTCATAGACCCAGACCTCGGGGTGGGGGGATGCTTCGACGTCGTTGTAACCATATGGCGCGATGGCCTCGTGGAACGGCGTGAGGTCGTCTTTTTCCGAACCGCGCCAGAGAATGATGAGTTGCCGCGGGAGTACGAAGTGCTCGGTGAGTTCGGCGACCTGCCGGTAGCGCCGGGTAACCACGTCGAGGGCCGTACCGTCGCGATAGAGCTGTTTGTCGATGTAGGCGCCTTCTTCGATCACCCGCCATGAATCGTTGTCAATGACATCCGCGAGAAGGAGCTCGCCCTCGGCGTTGAACCCAAACTCCACCTTGAAGTCCACGAGCCGCCGACCGGCGAGCTGCCACGCCTTCTCGAGGACGAGAAAGGTTTGGCGGGCGATGCGACTCATTGCCGGGAAGAGCTCACGGCGGTTCTCGCGTCCCGGGAACTCATCGAGGGTGAAGATGTGCGCTCCATCCTGCCACATCGGCACGTCGGGCCGGTAGAGGTGCGCGGGAAACCAGCTGCTTCGAAATCAATGTAGGGATCGTCCTTGGGGAGCGGGCGTCCTTCCCAGACCTTGTCCTTCGTTTTCAGGAAGAACTCGACGAGGAGACGCGGGAAAGTATGGCCCTTCTTGAGATGCGGGTACCGCTTGAGGTAGGAACCGTGGGCTTCGCGGCGCACCACCACCTCGTAGGGCAGCATCGCGCACTTCTTCGCGAGGAAGCGTACCGCGTCGAGCTGTTGATGGAAAGCCACGGGAACACCCGAGGCCGCGAGAAGGCGGAAAACATTCGCCGTCGTTCTGGTGGCGAGTTCCGCTTTGCCGGCGATCACGTCGTGCTTCGCGCCGTCGCCAGCGGTGATGTCGTCCTTCCCCTCGAGGATACAAAGACCCGGGTCGCCGATGGACGCGAAGACGATTTTGGTTTTCCCCTCGTTGAGAATGTCCCCTCTCGCATACGTCGTCATGGTGAATCCTCCCCTTCTCGGAAGATGTGTTCGACTCCCGACTTGATGTAGGCCATGGGGTCGAAGAGTTGTTGAAGGCGTTCCGCGCCTATGGCCCGTTCTGCGGTACGCCAATCCGTTTCGGAGATGTGTGCCTGGCGCATTTCAAGGGAGAGATGCAACCTCGATGCTACCGCTCGAAAAGAAGTCCTTTGCACGTACTCGTAGGCGGCGTTTGGCTCCACGCCGGACTCCACGAGGGCATCGCGGATCCGCTGGCCGGCCCACACGCCGCAGCTCCTGGCATTGAGCGTTTCGAGCATTTCTTCCTTCCGGACGACGAGGCCATCCACGAGCTCGGCGGCTTTCATCGCCATGTAGTAGAGGACGGCGGTCGCGTCGGGGAAGATGTGGCGCTCGACGCTCGACTGCGAGATGTCGCGCCAGTCGGGGGTGGCGATGTTCTCGAGCGCGGGAATCGCATAGCCGCGA